>ERZ835980.481-NODE-481-length-54904-cov-5.888275_pt1 | contig 54904 bp, 74 predicted proteins | sample MGYA00519943_ERZ835980 | MGnify/ENA primary metagenome ERZ835980 (study PRJEB31850, sample SAMEA3708791) | human gut metagenome | biome: human gut; feature: human-associated habitat; material: faeces | place: China | collected 2014 ... | reverse complement strand
ATTCCTCGTTTGGACGAGAGTTCGAATCTCTCCATCTCCACAATAAACCTGATAATTGGTTGATTATCAGGTTTATTTGTATTGAGACATTCGGTTTTACATCCGCTTTTGTGATTTTGGTGCTTATATTTTCTTGTATTCGCTATCTTCGATGCCCGACCTTACGGATATCTGTATTGGTTCCATTATAACATCGTCCAGTTCGGAAAATGCCTTTTCTGCCTTCTTTAAGACGTTACTTTCTTCGGTTAGGCAAAATTCATTTTCTGCAATGTTACAAATATTTCCGTACATATCATTTAATTTTGCTTTTAAAATGATAAAAGCTTTGGTTTCTGTGCTTACTTGAATATTTTGTGCATTACATGTCAGTTCTTCTTTTAACTTGATTGTATTTTCTTCCATTGCGTATTTTAATTATTATTGGTTTATAAAATTATGGTACGACGTCCCCGTACCTTAGACTTATTGGCCTAATGCTTGATTAAAGGAGTTTTTTAAGTAGTGTCGCCAATTTTGGCTTTGATTAGCTCTTTCATGTTTTTGGATATTAAAGTTAAAACTATCGGTTCTATGCTCCAAAAAAGAAACAAAAGCTCACTACTTTTTGTTATATTCCAATGTTTGCATAAAAACGGCCTTTTTTGATTATTATTCAAATTAAAATAGGCTATTATGTTTTGATTTGAAATGTAACTGATTTTACTTCAAAATATTATAGCGACTATATGATATATAACATATATCGTTTTAACATAAAAAGAGTTTATAGATGTATTAATAAACCGCTCATAAAAGGACTATTTAACTGAATAATTTTCATAAAGGGCTATTTTTAACAATTAAGATACCCCCTTTCACCATGCTGTAAGCCTTGTATAACAACCCGCCGGCGATATTACCGGCGGGACATCCAAACGTGATACGTTGGGTACGAAGCCCTCCGTGAGAGTCTATTTTGTTTTATGTGGCAGTCTATTTTATATTGGCCAACTTTCCGTCCGACGGATTGCCACCGAATAAATGATTGATAAAAGCCAATCCCTTTTGAGTACAGATTACCTTCATTGTTATGATGTCCGGGTGATTGTGTCGGTGGATCGGGGGAAGCTGCGTTAGCTCAAAATATTTTGCATCGATATATTTCTGCTTCGGCTCGTTCCGGTTTACGAAAAATATACCTTTCTCCTTTAGTTTCTTGAAAAGAGTGTTTCTTCCGAATGGCAATCCCAGAATCTTTGCAGCCTGTCCGATATCAACCTTCCCTTCCGCTTGAAATGCAGCATCGGCAAAGTCCGCTTTCGGTTGCAGGCGGTTTATCGTCCGGTTGGCCTGCTCGATTTGTTCTGCTTGTTTGGCGGCCAGCATGAGAGCTTCGGAATATGACTGTGGGATTTGGAAGCCTCCGGTCTGCTTGGCTTCTTCCAGTTCTTCCCAACGGTCAATGATCTTTTCCCTTAGTTTTGCATCGTAGCCGGAAGCGAGGATAAGACAGCCTTTCTTGGTGAGGTTGTAACAAGGTAATTTTCGGCCTGTCGAGTCTTTGTATTCACTCAACGCAAAATTGCGTTCAGCTACTCCTTTATCTAATAAATTGCGAATATCGCGCATAACATCTGCGTGGCGTTTTCCTGTGAGTTCCGCCACTTCCAAAGAACTCATTTTGCCTTTTGATAGAACTATTTCTGTTTTCATCGAATTATATATGTATTAATATTTGGTTTATGCTTCTTTGTTGAGTTAAGGTTATCCGGCTATAGCAACTTTACATTGCCTGTCTATAGCTTCTATTATTCTGCCATAGGCTTCTTTGTTTTCTTCTCTAAAGTCTATCCCGGTATCTTCGATAAATATTTCATGTGCCAGAACTACATAATCGGTATTCTGTACATAGATAGATAACTCTGATCTTTCCGGCCGGGAAGAGACAGATATTATAATGTCACTCTTTGCGATCAGTTTCTCGATCATGATTCGCTGGATTCCTTTTAGTACATCTAATGTTGTCATAATATTAATCTCCATTATATCTATTGTTAGCATAGTAATTTGTCAGTGTGTTAGCCATGAAAGCCATAGAACAAGTACCAACATTGCGTTTAGCATCCCGGCTTTCGCATTGCTTCTTATTCAAGTTGAAAAGCTGGTACATCTTCATCGCCTTGTCATAAGAACTTCTTTCGTCCTTCCAAGCCTCCTTAAGGCATTCTCCGAACGTCAATACATGATTGCGGTACTTCTTGCCAGCCTTGAACATTGACCAAGCGGATTTCATGATTCTTGCTTTGTTGTACTTTGGTGCTTCCATTGTCTTGTTGTTTTATTATTATGATGCAAAAATACAAGCTATATCTTGTTTAAACAATAAATTCAACAAGAAATATCTTGTATTTAACATTAATTATGCAAGGTATATCTTGTTGGTATGATTAATAAAAATACTTTTGTACAAGAAATAACTTTACATCATGAGAATAAGAGAAGCTATAGAAGAACAAGGTATGACTACTAAGCAGGTAGCAGAAAAATTAAATGTAACCTTGAGTGCTTTAAATCAAAGCATATCGGGGAATCCATCTGTAAAAGTAATAACCAATATTGCTAATGCTATAGGAGTACCAGTATGGCAGTTGTTCGCCTCTTCAAAAGAAGTTCACCCAAAAAGTGACTCTTTATCCCTTACCTGTCCTCACTGTGGCAAGGATATTAGCATAAAAGTTGAATAACTTTATTTTAGTCAACAACATTAAAATACATGATTATGAAATTTTTTTTATTTGTCATTGCAACTTTGTTATCTGCTCATGTTTATGGTCAGATAACAATAATGGATACCGAAATAAAACAGCCTAAGTATGAAGCCATTGTATATGATAGCTTAAAAAATATGACTCCAGAAAAATATGGAGACAATTATACATTTCATCATCTAATTGGTCAAACGTTAATGTATTGCGGCGATCCTCATTCTTATACTAATAGGTCTAATTTCAAGGTTGGTGATTACTACCGTGTTGATGGAATTTTACCAGACGATACGAGAAAAGGACTATATCATAGACTATCTTTAATAAATATAAACACAGGCGAAAAGAGCGAAGAGGGAGGTATTTTTACAGAATATTACAATTTTAAGTGGGTTGTATTAGGTTACTATGAAAAAATGAAGTCTTTATATGTAAATAAAGACTTTGTGTATCTTGGTAATAAAGGATATGCATCATATTACGAGAAACAAGACCACTTTATAAATTTAGAGACTGATACTGTAACTAAAAATATTAAAACAGGAACAGTTTGGACTTGTGTAGATATTCAAGTAAAGCCAAGAAAAAAGGGTGATGGAATGTACACAGATAAAAGAAGCCCAATTGTTTTAATATTTAATAATCCTCAATATGGAAAACATTATTGTTATATAGAAAACAATGAAGGGAAGCCTTATAAAAATATTTATGAAGAAAAAATGCCATTAGTTTGTGGTAAATTTCAATTAAAATCCTATTATGATAACGCAAGATCTTTAAGTATTGCTGCAAAAAACAAAAGAAAAGCAGATTTGACAAAAAAATATGGTGCTTCTAATGCGAACTTGATTTTGCAAGGTAAAATCAGAATCGGAATGACTAAGAATATGTGTCTTGATTCTTGGGGAAGTCCAAGTGATATAAATAAAACGATTGGATCATTTGGAGTACACGAGCAATGGGTTTATGGACTTGGCTCTTATGTTTATTTTGAAAACGGAGTAATAACAACTATCCAAAATTAATGTAATAAAAATTATATTGCCCCGTTCCCCACAGTTCGGGGCTTTTTTATGTCCGAACTCCGCAGGCTTCTGAAACGGCAAAGAAAAACTTAAAAAAGTTTCCCGATTCTTGCATAATTACCAAAAGGTTATTATATTTGCATAGTCATAAGACAGAGTGCACAATGTATGATGACGAAGAAGAGCTAAAGGCTCGGATTGAAGCTGCGGAAAAAGACCTTAGCTTCTTTTCCCTCTACTGGGATGATATTCGGGAAGCCGACTGGATTTCAGACGAGGAGCTTGAAGGAAGTGTCAATGATGCGTTAGACGATTTGATTGATGCCAAAAACAAGCTGAAAGAAAGCGGTAGTCCCCCATAGTGGGGCTACCTTTTTCAAGAAACTAAAAACAACACTATCATGGACGTGAAATTAGAACTTAAGAGATGGAAGGCCGATTTTGCTTTGGTAAATACGAAAGAGCAAAAGGCAGAATATGACAAGCGGTTTAAAGCCTTTCTCGCTTCGTTGTCTTCGGTAGAAAAGAAAGAGTTCGCACAGGCGTATAGAGAAGGCGCAAGAGAGGCCATAGATGAAGCTAAAAAAATCTCAAAGATTATTGATCGTAAACAAAAACTTGACAATATACTTGGATTTGCTTCTATGTCATATATTGCAGAGCATTATTTTGGCAAGTCTCGCCAATGGTTGTACCAGCGTATAAACGGCAATATGGTAAACGGCAAGCCGGCTGATTTTACCCCGGATGAATTGAAGGTGTTTTCTGTTGCTTTATCCGAACTTGGAGAGCAGCTTAAACGCGCCTCCGTTGCAATATTATAGATAAAGTGAAGCCCCTCTCTTCCTCTGGCACTACCACCACTCCGGCAAGTCCTACACCTGCGAATACAGGATGTAGGGGAGAAGGTGATTTGATGGGAAAATAGTATATTTGCATATCAAAATAAAATCTTCATGGAAGAGAACAAACAAGACATATTAAGGATTCATATAGAGAACTCACAGCCTGTTGAAGTCGCAGACTTTACAAAGACGATGAATGCCTTTGGAGCTTTGTTTGCGTCTTTTGCCCAGAAAAACGGGAAATCCAAAGAAGAGGCGAATGCCAAATTGTACGTAAGTAAAATCATTGAAGGTAGTATTGATATTCACCTTGTTGAATTGGCTACTATGGGTATTATCCCTTTTGTGGAAAATTCGAACTTGATTCTTGATTTTGCGAAACACATAAAAAGCATATACGATTATTATGTGAAGGGAGCTTCCTTTAAGCCGGAGTTAACGCCTGCTGATCTAAGGAATGTGCATGACATGGTTTCGGTCCCAGCTAATGATAGAAATGGTGTTATGTCTGTTCAGGTCATACGTGGAAATGTTGACTCCATATTATATAGCGGGTGTACATTTAACTATATTGAGGGGAATGGCATACAAAACAAATCAGATTATGAACAAAAAGAAATAAGGTCTGTTTCCGACAATGGGGATGTATACAAGAAGCAATTAATGTCCATTTACCAAGTAAGGAAAGGAGAGGGTGTGGGGAATAAGGCTATAATTGATGCTATATCAAGCAAGGCTTTAGCTCTTTTATTCGATTCTAAGGTCTTAGAGGATGAGATTTTGAGGTCTGAGATTAATCCTATAAAAAGTGCATACTATGTTGATGTCATGATCCTAACGGCACAAGGAAGGCCAGCCGCGTATAAGGTCATGGCTTTGCATGATATCATCAGCTTAGATGAATAAATTAGGTGTTTTTATTTCCATATTTTACTAATATGGAAGCTCAAACAATCTAACATGCCATAAAACATATGAGTAAAGTGTTAAATTTTTTGCCTATTTGGAATGAAAGAGCGAATTTTGCACTGTGAAAATGAATAAGGAGCCTCGTTAGGTAATCAACCCTGGCAGAGGCTTTGTTATATATGCAGTAGCAATGCCTAATATCAAACTAAAGTCAATTGAATATATGGAAGCGGCTCAAGAACTTATAAATAAGAGAATATACAATGCAAGTGTACATTGCTCTTATTATAGTAGATTGATGCAGATGAAATATATTTTAGCGCATCATAAGAGGCCTATTGATTACAATACTCAAAATGAAAAAAGGGAAAAAGGAAGTCATGAGTATATTATAACAGAGATTTCAAATCGAATAAGCAATAGGTTACAATCTTTAAGGATTGTACAATGCTTCAGAGCTTTAAAATCATTAAGAATTGACGCAGACTATAAAGATGTCCTTTTAAAAGCGGATGATAGTACACTCGCAAAACAGATGTCTGAAGGTTTGAAACAAAAGTTGAATGCACAATTTGGAAATATATATGAAGACAATAAAGAAACACATTGAACAATGGTTTTCCACGATGATTTGCAAATATCCGTGGATTAGATTTGTTTATGAGATATCAGATAATGGGTCTAAGCATCGTATTTGTGTGTATCCGAGCGAATTAATTAACAATAATGGAAATTATTGTAATGACGAGATTAATTTTGCTCTTTCTTTGGATAGGATATTTCCAAATAACGATATTTTGTTTAGCATAGAAAAGGAGCTTTTTTCTTGTTCTAAAAACGCAAAAGTTTATGATATCAATAATAATAGGGTTATTGATATGAGTACATCTGAAAACTTAAAGTATAAATCAAGTAAGGTATATAACAATAATATTTCAGATTATTGTTCATATGCTTTAGCTGCTTAAATCAAACATGTATGGGCGAAGTAAAAAAAGCAAAATTTTCTTTTGAGAAATATATAATAAAAGATGCTACTATCCATGTGTCAAACAAGAAAATGGATAAGACAATAAATTTCAACTTTGAACTTAAAGGATTAATTGATAAGGATCAAAAAATCTTCGAGTTGACATTGGAAACATCTATTAAAGATAAAGCAGAATCATTTCTTATAGAAATATCAGCGGTCGCAACATTTAAATATGTAGAAGATGAAAATGGTGATATTCCAATGCCGTTCCTTTTGCATAATGCTCCTGCTATTTTGTTCCCTTATATAAGAGCGTACATAGCAAATCTTTCGGCATTATCTGGAATACAAACAATATTGCTTCCAACTATAAATATGTCTGGGTTAGCAAAAGAATTGGAGCGGAATATTAAATATAAAGAAAAGAAGCCGGAATAACCTCCGGCTTTATTTTTATCCTCTTTCCTCCAACACCTTCTTAAGCCTCTGCAACCTCAGTATATCACTTGCGAAGGTCGGATTATCCCAATTCCTCTTAACCGATCTGACATGCACATCGATGTACTTTCTCAAATCGAATATATTCTCACACTCGCTTAACCGGATCTCGTTAAACGTCACTTGGTAGTTTTCAAACCAGGTTATTAGTTGTTTTAATTCTTCGCTCATGGTGTTTTTCGGGCAAAGGTAACTACGAAAAGATATTTTATCAACAATGTATTGTTGATATGAGGATTAATTTGCACTTTTGTGCAAAGGCCTAATTTTAAAATAGTATTTTATGTCTTCACAGCAAGGGCCTTTTATACCCCAAAAGAAGCAAGTTGATGTGTTTTGTCCTATTCATGGCAACTGGATAGGGCATTATGATTATGGCAGTATTGGATCTTATTACTGCTGGTGCAAAAAGTGTAAAAAAGAAATCAAAATCGTAATGGGAAAATGAAACTTACAATCAAACAAGAAAACTTTTGTAATTACTACATAGAATGTGGCAACGCTTCGGAGGCTTATCGGCGGGCTTATTCATGTGATAAAATGTCAGATAAAACAATATGGGAAGCGTCTTCTAAATTGCTTAAAGACAACAAGGTTGCTACAAGGGTTAAAGAGTTGCAAGATGAGCAAAAAGAACAATCAGATCTTACAAAAGATAGAATATTGGCAGAATTATCAAATATTGCATTCTCCTCTATAGCTCATCTGCATAACACATGGATAGAACGTAAGGACTTTGAGTCACTTACCGAAAAGCAAAAGTCTTCGATCAAAAGTATATCCACCAAAATATTAAAGAAAAATGTCGGAACTAATGAAGATCCCGAAATTATAGATGTGGAATATGTTAAGGTCGAATTATATGATAAGATTAAAGCTATAGAGCGTATTTGCAAGATGCTCGGATATGACGAACCAACCGTTTTGGATTTAAGAAATGCCCTTGTCCAGATTGATACCGGTATTGATTAATGTTCTATATTTAAGATTTGTATTCGCTTTGTTAGAAAAATATCGGGGTTTATAATTTTATATGTATTCTAAATTTTAGATTTTTGTGGATAAGAAGGTAATAAGCTATAAGAGGTTCAATCCCAATTTTCATCATTTAAGAGTTGCTCTTAAGAATGATGACAATAGGTTTATCTTCCTATACGGTGGATCTTCTTCTGCTAAATCTTTTTCGATTTCGCAAGCTATTGTGTTGGAGTGTATTGAGAATGGATATAACACGATGGTGTTTAGAAAAACTGGAGCTACTATATCGGATAGTATATATAAGAGTATTCAGGAGGCTATAGGAGGCTTAAAACTTGGCGCATTCTTTAAGCCGGTAGAGGGGCAGATAAGGTGCTTTAATGGTTCATATATCACTTTCAAAGGCTTGGATGACCCCGAAAAAATAAAAGGCCTTGAAAGTTACCAATATGTATTCTGCGAAGAAATATCCGAATTTGATGAAAGTGACTTTAAGCAGATAAGGAAGCGCCTTAGAGGTAGGAAGGGACAAAAGATCATTGCTGCATTTAACCCCATATCCGAAGACCACTGGATTAAGAAGAATATATTTGAACAGGAGAAATTGGTGGAAGTTGACAATCATCTTTACGGGAAATTAAAAGATAATCTAACAGGGAAGATATTAAAAAAAGAATATTCTGAAATCGCCCAGAAATGGACTAATTCCGCTAAGTTAATATTTAATCCTCGAACAAAAGAATACGATACACATAACCCTGATATAGTGATTATGCGGTCTACTTATCTTAATAATTTCTGGGTAGTAGGTTCTCCTGATGGGAGCTATGGTTTTTATGATGCCCAAGTGATAGCCGACTTTGAAAAAGATAAAGTAAATGATTACGCGTATTATCAAGTATACGCGCTGGGGGAATGGGGGACCGTTAAGACCGGAGGGGAGTTCTTCAGAAACTTCGAGATTGGCAAGCACGTCGGTCGTTGCGAGTACGATGAACGTTATCCTATCCATATAACTATAGACAACAATGTGCTACCATATATATCAATCGGATTCTGGCAAATTATTACGGGCGATGTAAATAGCGCAAGACAAGTTCACGAGATACCGGCAGAAGATCCTTTTAATACGGCTTCTAAAGCTTCTGAGGCAGCGGTGGAATACCTCAAGGATATTGGTTATAACGACAAGGTGTATCTATATGGGGATGTGTCGACAAAGAGCGGTAATACAATCGATGATGATAAACTCTCTTTTTTTGACAAATTTAAAGATGGTTTGGAAAAATCATTTGTCGTCGAAGAGAGGATGCCTAAAGCAAATCCATCTGTCGCGATGTCGGGAGAATTTATCAATGCCATTTATGCTGGCGCTATAAAAAGTATAGATATTAGAATAGATGAAAGTTGCAAGATTTCGATAAATGACTACTCTCGTGTCAAGAAGGATGTGAACGGAGCGATCTTGAAACAGAGGGTTAAAAATAAAGATACAGGGCAGACATATGAGCAATACGGCCATTTTAGTGATACGAAGCGATATTTTATAACAGAGGCTTTCAATAAAGAGTATACGAAGTTTTCTCTTAGAAGAAGTAGAAATAAGATTTCTGATACCTCTATAAAGTATTATGACAAGTCAAAGATCGACTTGTCTGAAGGATATGGCATGGTCGAAATCAACCCTTCCATCAATTCGCAATCTGTGTTTGTCAGGGTTATATTTAAAGATAACAAATGCTATGTTACAAGGGCAATGTTATCTGATACCATTATAGATGAGCTTGAGGTATCCTCGTTGATTGTTCCAGGTGATAGAGTTCAGGTGGAATGCGATCCTTCACTTGCGGCCTATGTCAAAAATTTAAAGGATCATGTCCAAGATGTTAGAGGCAGAAAGCCTTTCCATGATCCTCAAAAAAGGATATCTGCTCATATCGATTATATCCAGAACAACATATTCATCCCAAGTGATTATGATACGGATATTCTTTTTGAAGCGTTTATTGAAAACATCCTTGACTACAAGGATAAGAATAACATAGAAGCTATAAATTCATTAGCGGCATTATCAGAAAGGGTTAAGAGGGGTTTATATGTCGGATAGATTTTATTCTTAATTGTTTGTTCATCTAAAAATAAGCACTATATTTGTAGCATATAAAAGAAAATAAAGAGCCTAAGAGCCATTCTCAGTAGAAATACTGGGGATGGCTCTTTTTGTTTGTACAAAAATGAAATATCCTTTATTACAAAAACTTGCTTTTTGGAAATCTAACTGGAATAGCAGTTCGAAATCTTTTTCTATGGTAGGTAATGTGAATGCCGTAGAAAAAGATCAAGCAGGGAACATTTGGTATATAAATGCATTATCAAAAGGACTACAACAAATTATTGGTGGCAAATCTGACGTTTTTGATATGCTTAACCTTGCTGACAAAAGAAAGGCCTTAATAGCCTGCACTCCTTTTGCAACTGTTGTTGAGAGATGCGGTTCTATGTTTTCTAATGGGCGATTTTATGTGACGGATAAAGAGGATAATGAGCATTTGGATGGAGATAATAAATACAATAAGATAAGGACCTTGCTTAAACAGCCTAACCCAATTCAAAGTGGAAAGCAATTTAATAAGCAGGTTGAAATCACCCTCAAAACTTTTGGCTTTTGCCCTATTTATACATTTAGAGCTTTGAGATCTGAAATACCGGTTTCGATGTGGATTATTCCCCCTGAGCTTTTCCATGCTGAAGTAGATGCTAACATATGGAAGAAATCAAGATTAGAGGATGTCATAAAAAAGGCATGGATTGAATGGGGGAGTGAGAATATCTATATAGAGAATGATGAATATTTTGTTGTATCTGATGCAAGTGCTAATATTAATGTAACTGAAAAAGAGTTATCCTATAGCCATACAACAGACTCTCTTACTAGACCGGTTAACAATTGGATTGCTCAAATGATAGCAAGAGGCACATTGATCGTTGATGGTGGTCCCAAAGGCGTATTGTGTAACGATGCCAATGGTGATATATATGGGGATAATTCTCTTACCCCAGGGGAGATTGACAAACTAAACGAAAGTTTTAAGCGTAAATATGGTGTTGTAGGTAAACTTTTTTCAGTCCTTGTTACTACCGCAAATGTAAAGTGGGTGCCAATAACAGGCAATTCAGAGGATTTAAAATTATATCAAGAAGATAAAGAGTGTCGTAATACTATCTGCAATTCATTGGGGATAAATCCTAATGTTTTGATATCTGATAGCACATACGACAATCAGAATGGAGCAAAGCGAGATGCCTATCAAGACTTAATCATACCTGATTCTGAGAATTATTGCGAAGCCCTAACAAAGGCTATAGTAGGGGATGATGAGATAATTATAAGATTGGATTATTCTCATATATCCGTGCTCCAGGAAGATAAGAAAAGTGCTGCAAGTGCTTTATCTCTTGCTTCTAATGCGGTTCGTAATTTATACAATGATGGTATCATAACATTGTCCGAATCCAGGAAAGAAGTAGCTAATTATATAGATATAGATCCGGACAATCCTGAAGGTGACTTTAAACAAGAATCTCAATCAATAGAAAATAATATACAGAATGGCACACAAACTGAAAAATAAGAAAAAAGAATCAATAGGAATGCAGTATAAGGCTTTTTCTTTTGAGACCAAAGATATAACGATCAATTCTGAGAGTCGCAGAATTTCTGGATATGCTGCTATTTTTGGGAACAAGGATAAAGCTGGCGATATCTTAATAAAAGGATGTTTCTCAAAAAGTATACAAGAAAGAGGGCCTCAAAGTAATGCAAATGATAAGATCATCCACCTATGGATGCATAACATGAATGAACCGGTAGGTAAAATTGTTACATTAATTGAGGATGATAAAGGATTATATTTTGAGGCAGATATTGATAAAATTGATTTAGGGGATAGAGAAATTACCCAGCTGGAATCTGGCACAATCAATCAATTTTCTATCGGCTATTCTTACGTTTGGGACAAAGTAGACTATGATTCGGAGAAAGATGCCTTTATTGTAAAAGAAGTCGTATTGTATGAAATATCTGCTGTTTCTATAGGTTGTAATGGAGAAACTTATTATACAGGTTTAAAAACTGCGGAAGAAGTAGAAGATAAAGTTATTGAACTACATAGCGAAATTGAAAATAGTTTGCAGGGATTATCCATTAAAAAGAAAACAGAAATATTGGGCTTATTCTCAAAGTTTAAGGCACTTATGCTAATCAAGCCGGAGGAAGATATGAAAAGTAGGCTTCGTTCACTTGCACAAGATCAAGCCGCCGTAAACCCAAAGAAAAGCTTATTCCATAATGTGAAATTTAAATAACAACTAAAAGAAGTAGAAAGATGAGAAAGTATTTAAGAGTACTGTTTCAAAACAGCATGAGAGGAAGAAAAGAAAGATTTAAACTTTCCTGTTCTTTATTTGCAATTATGGCATTGTCACTAATTGCGGTATTTACTCTTGCCGCTAATCCTGTGGCTGGTGGTGTGTTGTTGTCTGGTCTTGGTTTAATGGCTTTTATCGACGAATCTACGCTTGATGATGATCAGAAAAAGTTTTTCAAGGGGCTGGATGACAAACTGGAAGAGTTGAATGTGAAGTTTTTGAAAGACGAGTTAGGAAAACCGGAATATCTCAAGCAGATTAACGATTTGATAAATGAGTTCAAGCAATTGAATGAAAAGAACATGTCGGATAAGATTGATAAGAAAGACTTTGAAAACTTCAAGAAAGAGGTTTGTGAACAGCTTGTTAGAATCAAAGGAGCTATGGATAAAACCCCGTCTGGAGAATTTCGTTTAAAATCAATAGATGAGCAGATCCGGGAACAGGTGAAAGAATATATCACAAAAGATCAAAGCGGAAGAGAAATGGTGGACTTAAAGGCGGCTTGCAAATCTTCTCCTGGCTATAAAAAACAATTTAATCTTGTTGTCAAGGCTAATACGCCTATTACATCAACTGTGACGGCCGCATCCGGTGTGACGCTGAGTCCTGGAGTTGTATTTGATCCTACTATTTCCGCGCCGCCTATGGCTGAAAGCGAAATCAGACAATTCGCTAATGTCGCGACTATCAATGCTCGGACATTGGTATATACAGAGCTTAAGGATTCTACAGGAGATGCCGAATGGGTTCCTGAAGGCGGATTAAAGCCTTCAATGACTGCAACAATCAAGGAAATTGTTGTTAATGCAGGGAAGGTGGCATTGACAGCTACGCTGACGGAAGAAACATTAACTGATCTTCCCCAGTTAGTGGCAGAGGTTCAAGCTGAAATTATTAATAAAATCGGTATTGAAGAGGAAAATGGGATTTTATATGGTTCTGGCTCTGATGGAGAAATAAAAGGTGTTTTCACAGATATCCCCGAATATTCATTAACCAGTATCAAGGTGGACAAACCGAACAACTTTGATGCTATTATAGCAGCTTATACACAAGTTGTTTCGACATCTAAAATGAATTATGCTCCAAATGTCGTCCGCGTTAATCCTATTGATTTGGCGAATATGAAACTGACAAAAGATGCTAATGGCCAGTATCTCTTCCCGCCTTTTACATTACAGGATGGATCTCTTATTTCGGGAGTCCAGATCCGGCCATCCACTTCCATCACGGAAGGTGAATTTGTATTGGGCGATTTTAGATATCTGAACATTCGTGACTATGTAGGATTATCTATTACGTTCGGTTGGGTCAATGACGATTTTCAGAAGAACCAAGTGACAATGATCGGCGAAAAAAGATTGTTGGCTTATATTAAGTCGAATTACAAGACTGCATTCGTCAAGGGTTCTTATGCCACTATCAAAGAAGCTATTGATTCATCTAAAGGAATAGGAGGTTAATATAATGAAAAGAGGAAAAGTAAATAAAAATGATGCAAAGAGTTACAGGTTTGAACCTTCGGATGTATATGAAGTTACCTATATTAAGGCTAAACATCATGAAATCGGAGATAAGGATTATGTTTCTCTTCCTGTCGCAATCATGTTTATAAATGAGGGTAAAATAGCCTCTACTCCTGAAATAGAAGAGGCTATTACAAAATATGGTATGAGCGGCTTGATCAAATCAAAAAATAAAAAACAGTAAATCATGCTTATAGATGAGACATTTTTCACAGGTGAACTTCATATAGAAGGAGTGATTTCGTATACTGGCGTGCCATCAAAGACTAATGAGGCTTCCAATTACGAACTTAAGTCCTTGATTGCTCAATATGAACTTGAATTTTATCGTAAAATATTAGGTTATGATAATGCAAAAAAGTTTGTTGGGTATATCGAAAGTGGAGAAGGCGAAGAAAAATGGGATAATCTAAAAAACATGTTGGTCGAACAGGTAGGTAATCGGAAGGTATCTCCGGTTGCCTACTATGTATTCTTCTTCTATCTGAGAAAGAATCAAACACAGGCTACGCCTATTGGCAATGTCGAGGAAAGCTCTTCCAATAAAATTTCGCCATGTAATATCAAAATGATAAACGCATGGAATCAGATGACCTATATGAATAGGTATATATCTGATTATCTATATGATCATAGAGATGATTATGGCGGATATTTTTTTGATGAGCATTTACTGGAATTTATGAATAAGATGGGGATATGATAAATATCGTAGATATATTCAAGGATATTAGCCGTAATACTTCTATAAGTGTTGGGATAGAAATAAATTTCCTATTTGGGGAATGGGCGCAAATAGCACGGGAAATGGAGATATTAAGCAAATCCCCTATCACTGAATCGGGCAAATGGCCACTTCTTGCTCTTTTTACCCCATTTGAAGAAGATAAAGGCGATCCCGATCTATATTGTAAAGCAAATATTGACCTGATGATAGCTACTCGCACGTTATCTGATTATACCAATGATCAGAGGCTTGCTATTTCTTACAAAGAAATCCTACATCCTGTTTACGAACATTTTATTTTAGAATTAGCCAAAGACCAAAGGTTTGATTTTGGATCTAAAAATGTCGTGCCGCACCGGTATGTGGATAATATGAGGTATGGCAGTCGAGGGGTTTATGGTTCTGACGGGAAAAAGCCTTTTGCGGATTTATTTGACGGAATAGATATATTGGATTTGGAGATAAAAGTAAAGAAACCTAATTGTAGATAAAAATGAAAAAGTACAGAGATTGCGGAAGCGAGATATTTAATACGGGATCAAGCAAATGTCCGTTTGTTCCGGATTATGTAAAAGTGATCATTCTGACACCGGAAGATATGGTGATAAAAGATGATGAACTGGAAGAAAAAATAGAAGAAATGATTCATGCGAACCGTCCGGGGCGTATCTATCCTATAGGACCTATCGCGGAATATGCACCAAGTGGTGGTGAGGCCCAAACGTCTAAACAAGGATATGGTCCTTCTCGAATTACTTCTTACTCGGAGCTTGTTGAAGCCTGGACGCTTGAAAATTACGATGAAGGACTGTTGGCGAATTTAATGAAGCTTAAAAACGAAAGAATGAGAGCTTTATTTGTGGATAAAAATAACGTTGTTTATGGTCAGTATGACACAGATACTACTATTAAAGGCTATCTGATGTCTTCTATTTATCCTTCATCAGTACAACGATTTAAAACGAGTGGAGATAATGCATCTATGGCGGTTAGCCTGGTGTATGATGATGTAGAAAAGGCTTGGATGGAAACCAAATCTCTGCAAGGTGAGACTGATTTGGTTGAAAAAGCCAAAGGCCTTGTTTGGGTAGATGTCGTAAAAGTGGGAGATAGTGGATCTAATTACAAGGTGGTTGAACATTATGGCAAATATGATTTAACAACGGCCTATGGAGCATTACTTGGAAAAACAGAAGGTGTATGGGGAGATAGTGTCAGTGCAGCCCAATACAATTCTGCTGATGGGACATTGAGTCTAACAAGTGAAAGTACACCTGCATTGTTAAGCCCAGAGCAGCTGCTTACTGCTGGTATTAAAGGTATTGAGCAATGGAAGTCGTAATGAATGGAGTTTCTTTTAATCGGGATTTATGTTCTAAAATGACAAAAAAACAATTTTTGGAAGCCCATGAAAAATCTTGTTTTTTAGATCGTAATATCGAAGATAGAAGAAAAATTCTAACGGATGTTTATAGCATTATAAAAGGTAAATCAGTTGCAAACGAGGGGCTTTATTAGGCCCCTCTGTGTTTTAATATGGGTACTATAGCGGGAGTTTCAAATGCCGTAAGGATGTTGAAAAATAATTTCATGCCAGAGGTTACAAATAGCCTTCGTGAAAGTGAGGATCTGATTCATGATTTGATCACCGACCAACTAATGGCCGGACTTGATGAAAATAGAAAACAGATAAGGCCTACATATCTTCAAGACCCTTACTTCCGGGAAACGACAAAGACGGAAAAAGCAGCGAGAAAAAAGGCGGTATGGTGGAGAGATATGAAAGAACGTGTCACGCCGCCTGAAACGTCCAATATTTTAAAGTTTCCTCCCCGAAATAGGAATACACCTAACCTCATAATAACAGGAGAGTATCATAGAAGTATTACCCCTATTGTTGTGGATGGGAAAGACGGAGGGAAGATTGTAACCAGATCTATCGGTTTTTATGCTGGGGATAATGCGCTTGAAGAAAAATATGGTCCATCGCATTTAGGATTGACGAGAAAAGCAAAAAAGTATTTGCTGGATAATCGTATAAAACCAGCGATTGAAAATTTACTAAAAAAATATGGATTCAAATGAATGCGAAAGCTCCTTGTAACTGTTCGTCTCAAAATAAGGCTATGGCCAACCGAGAAAATATGAGAAGATTGGCAAGTAAAGCCGCCAGAATGGATCAGCGTATCTATGTTATTATTCGTAAACATGATGATACGTACACTTTTGAACCAATTGATGCAATTGGAACTAACGGAGATATAGTAGAATATGTACATTATTTATAACGATCAAAATGGAACTTAATGATTTAACTTTTTCACTTCAGAATGGAGTTTATAAAACATCTTTCCAACCAACAGGTGATTTTAGAATACATATTAAACGGCAAGCGTCTGGTCGGTTGTCGTTCTTTGAAACAATAACAGGATCAGATCCTGTTGCTTTTGAGGTTATAAATTGGACTCTTCCTAATTTTGAGGCAAAAGTACCCGATGTGACTCCGGGAATGACCATTGTTATTGAAAGCGAGACTCCTGTTACAAAATGCCAATACACTTATGAATGATCTTGCGTTGAAAACATTAGAGCCAAGAGAATTGAGGCTAAATACAATTAGTCTTCGGGGGTTCTATGGTAAAAAGCTACGGAAGGGTTCCGGTGGCGGTTCCAGCGACGGTTTCCCGCAACTTCCGGGTGATGTCACTCGTTGGCATTTCGGCGGCCTGACGAACGAGATGATGGCGGCTATGGACGATCCGAGGATTGAGGATGCGGACCATAAAGGTCGGTTCCTATCCTTCAAGAATTTCGCTTGGAAGGGGATGAGTGGAGTAAATGGTTATGTTCAGAATTTTAATAATTTCAGAAACAATGCTACTGTAGATAAAGTAAGAATTGATGAGCAAAGTAGCAATTTTATTAAAGTAACTATTTTAAATACAGGAATAAATAACGCTATTTATATACCAAAGAATGTTTATCAATTTAATAAATCTTATTTTATAAAAATATCAAGTGAAGGATACGATGAAGGTGATCTGTCTTTGTCATTTTATGCTTCTTCTGCATCAACGGCTACAACAGTAAAAGTACCGTTAAATCCTAATGGCATCACTGAAATTCCTGCAATAAAAGAAGATGATTTTTTAGCTGTTTATTTTAATGTTGGGGGTAAAGTGGGATCAATTACCATTGAACAACTTCCCCTCTACCCCGGCGCACTTGTCTTTGACGGAGTAGACGATTACGGTACCTGTAATAACTTTCCTATTCTGACTAAGGAAAAGGGATATACGGTTGTGGCGTTGAGACAGTGGATTGAAGAAAAAAATGATTCAACGGCATTGGTTTCTAACTGTAAAAATTGGAATCAGGATGGTGCATTTTTGTTTGAGTATAACAATTTAAGAATCAATTTTCTTAATGTGGCAATTTCTTTTGGGCACGTGTCTTCTGTTGATAGGGGAAAGTCCCCATTTTCCTATCAAACATCTAAACTATATAATGGTAAAAATATAAAACCTGGGAGTTTTATAGGAAGTAATGAATTGGTAGTTGGGAAGGGAAACAAAGATTTCCCAACCGTTTCTAATGCTGCCATTTGGGAAATAGTTATTCTCGATCATGATGCCACCGAAGAAGAACTGACCAAGATCAAAGACTACTTCGTTAAAACTTATCCCTGGCTTTTTCCCGACCAGGCATGGACAGTGGTAGGCAAAACCAACGAGGACGAAGATCGTGCTACTATTGCCAACATTACGGGCAATGGTAATGATCTTATACTGTCGAACTTTGGGTTTAGTGAGAATAGTGGGTATGGGTTGTATCAGCAGAATTATGCAATTTGGACTAAAGTCAGTAACAGGGCTACATTTACTGTTACATCATCAAAAATACACGTAACATCGGTAATAGCAGAAGAACATGCTGATTTTATTTATACCACAGGGCAACAATTAAAACAAAAAATTAGAATAACTGGATTGCCAGAAGGGGTCAGTTTTGTAATTGGTAGATCGGGTGTAAATTTAAAAATAATATCACAAGACGGAATATATGATGTAGATATATTAGATGATTCTTCTGCGAATCCTATAATTGGTTATAGGATAAATAGGATTATAGACTCTTGTGACATTACTATAGAGCAAATTCCTGAGTACGAAGGATACCTCATTACTGATGGGGTGGATGATGGTGCAATTTCAAAGCCATTTGAAATTGGTAAGAACTTTACTATTATTGGCGAATGGAAATTTATGGATAACATAATCACTAGGGCAGGTATCGTTAAATCCCCCTCTCTGTTTGTGTATAACGAAAATGACGGATCGAAAATATTTATAAATAGCACAAATAAAGCATCAATTTTAAATACTAAAACCTTAAGGGCTATTTGTTCAGATGGACGTGTATATTCTGATGATTGGTCTGAAATGATAGCTAATGAAGAACAGTCTATCACAAGTAGTAAAAGCAGCCTGTTAATTGGCATTAACGGAAGCTTCTTTGCTAAAATAGCCCTAAAAAACATAGCTATCTACAACGATCAACTCCTCTCCAAAGACGACTGTATCAAAGCCTACAACTACCTCCAAACCCTAAAAGCAAAGTAACATTAAAAATTAATTGGATATGAAATACGCAATTGTAAACATCGTATGGGCAAAGTCCCACGGAATAGAAGTCCTACCGGAAATGAGGACAAGTGTAGACCAGAGCAAGGTAATCTTGCATGAGGAATACCTTGCACCCTTCGATGATGAAGACTTTCCTCGCTATAGTTTTAGCGATCCGTCTTTTGTCGAACTACTGAATAGTGAAGAATGGACTTATTCAGAAGGAGAACAACCCGTAATCAATAGACAGTTCAGCAGATTATTGGCTTTGGACGAACTGGACAAGGAGGCTACAGAAGAGATAAATACATATGACCTTTCCCCGTCGGAAGCCTTACAGGTCAAAGATCGATACCCCGAATGGGAAACCGGAATAAACGTCAAAACCGGCGAACGATACCGAGTTGAAGATGTCCTTTGGGAATGTGTTAAAGACCATCTCACACAAGAGAACTGGAAGCCTAGCACAGCCACCCTAAGCCTGTGGAAAATAGTAGACGCGGAAGAACATTCCGGCACGATAGAAGATCCTATTCCATATAAGCAAAATATGGCACTTGAATTTAACAAGTACTACACGCAGGACGGAGTATTGTACCTCTGCATACAGGCTATGACACCGGGACCGTACGATTTAAAGGATGTGCCGGCGCATGCACAACCGATAAAGCAGTAATGGGGTTTAAATAACTCATAGATTGATTTGGCTATTCCGTGCAATTTGGCTATGTTTGTAACAGCATAACAAAAGATTTAGAGCCTAAGAGCCATACCCGGTAAGAGTCATATCCTGCGGGGTATGGCTCTTTTTGTTTAATTTAAAATGAAAAAGAGATGAAGACAAATCAGGAGATGGTACGCTACATTGATAATTTTTCAGTGATTCAACGAACAAGTGATGGATATTTTGACGGAGGCGAATTACTTCGTCAATGGAATAATGTAGATGAAAATCCAAGAAGACGTATGTCAGAATTTATAGATAGCCCTAAAACGAAAGAGTTTTTAAAGGCCCTATCTGTGGATGAAAGCCATAGGCTAAAAACCGACATTGGTGAAAATCAATTGCTTATAAAGACAAAAGGGAGAAACACTAAAGATGGCAAAACTCCTGATAAAGTTTGGATGAATCCTCTCTTGTTCATCAAATTTGCCATGTGGATCAATCCAACATTTGAGGTGAAAGTACTACGTTTTGTTTATGACGAGATGATCCGATATCGTAATGATGCGGGAGATGCATACAAAGAACTTTCATCCGCTGTTATGAAAATTGTTCCAAGCCATTTCATGCCAAAAGCAATGCAAAAAATAGGAGAGGCGTTAAACTGGATCGTTTTTAACTCCCACGAAAAGATGTTACGGAATAAGCATGGAGATGAAGCAAGGTTGCGTGAGTTATGGCAATTAGAAAAGAAAATTGCCGGCTTGATAGAAGAAGGATTTATATCAACCTATGAACAGTTGATATCATATCTAAGAAAGCTGTATCGTAAAAACTGGGAGCCAAAAGTACTAACGGTATAAAACATTTTTTGATAAGTCTTCATATAGATCATGCTGGTCTGTGAAGATAGGCATGAATATTTTTTAACTTGAATTTTGATATGGCGAAGTTATATACGAAATGCGATGAGATACCTCTCTGTAGGTTCATAGAGGCATACAATGGGAATTTGAAGGCGTTGGTAATTTCCGGAAGGTCTTCGGATAAAGAGTTGCGTTTGATTTTCAGTAGAATCATGGATGAATATAACCAAATTATAGAAAATAAAAATCTACAATTCGCAGTTTCTAAACGTTCTTTGATCATAAATTATTATACTAAAATATCCATTATATCAGCTATATTAAATTTTATAAAACTAGGCGAAATAGATAAGATCTCCGATTTGCTCACTATTGTTGACATAAAAAATGTGAATATTGAAACAGTTGCGGATGCGGAGAAATTGATAAATAAAATAGAATCCTCATTGGCTTATATTCGGTTAAGATTGAAAATGGCTCAAGAGCAGCTTGATAGTACCAGTCAAATCAATAGAAAAGTAGATTTTACTAAAGAGCGAATGATTTTATCGGCTCATTTCAAAATGCGGATAGATGACAAGACATATACTGCGTCAGAATATGCAAACCTTATTAGATTAATGTTGAACGAAATAGAGGAGGTTAAAAAATATGGCAAATGAAACAAAAATAACGACAATCGTTGGAAAGGAGGCTTTTAGCCAGCTTGAAAAACTCGATGATTTAATAGGGAAGGCAAACGATTCGTATTTGATTGCGGCAAGAAATATGGCTAAGGGGTTGTCTTTTGAGCCTAAAAACATGTCCGAGTTGATTGAAAAGAATAATCAGTACATGGCTTCCCTAAAAGAGATACAGAAAGCTGAAACTGAAATTAATCGATTACGTCAAGAGAAGAACAAGGTAATACAGGAAGGGGTTAACGAAGTAATGGCCCAGATTAAAGCCGATCAAGAGGCGGCACGTATAGCTAAGGAAAAAGCCAAATTGGAAAAAGAACAGTCGAAAGTATCAAAAGAACTTGCTGCTACAGAAAAGATTAGAAAGCAAACTTCAGAAGATCTAAGTAGGGCTAAACTGGCTGAAGAACGAGCAACAATGGTAGCATCTAAGGCGGATAAATTACATGCTCAAAATGTGCAGTTGACTTCTGATCAGGTTGAAAACCTAATTTTAAAACTTGACACAGCAAATCTTTCTTACAAAGAGCAAGCTCGTATATTAAGTCAATTGAAGACTTATTCCAAAACTCAAGTTGGCGGTATAGATGCAGTTAATCCCAAAGTGCTTGAGAATATCCAGAAGTTGGATAAACTATTGAAAGAGCAAGATGCTAAAATGGGGGTATATGGCCGAAATGTAGGTAACTATGCTTCTCATTGGGATGGATTAGGAAATGCAATCAACCAGTTAAGCCGAGAAATGCCTGCATTTGCAGTATCTATGCAGACAGGATTGCTTGCGATCAGCAATAACTTGCCTATTCTAGCTGATGAAATAGCCAGGATACGACGTGAGAATGTCGAATTAACAAAAAGCGGTCAAAAAGCAGTGCCGGTATGGAGGCAGGTCGCTGGGAGTTTGGTTTCATGGCAAACATTGTTGTCTGTAGGTGTTACGCTGCTGACTGTATATGGAGATAAAATATTTGATTTTGCTGCTAATCTATTTAAAAGCAAGGATGCTTCAAAGGCTGCATCTGATGCATTGGAAGACCTTAATTCTACAAGTGGTAAGTTTTTTGACGAGTTGAAAAATTCAGCATCCACCTATGGACAGAATGTTGTTTCCATTAAGAAGCTACAGGATGAATGGAATAGTCTGGGAGATAATCTTGATAAGAAGAAGCAATTTATCATTGACAATGAGTCTGAGTTTAAAAAATTGGATGTTTCTATTTCTAATGTGAATGAGGCAGAGAATTTTTTAGTTAATAATACTGACGCATTTCTGAAGGCGCTTGAGCAAAGAGCGAAATATACAGCTGCATCAAAATTAGCAGCAGAGAAATATGCAGAAGCGTTAGAATTAGAAGCAGAAGCAGAGATAAGAAAAAATAATCCTACCTGGTTGGATAAGCTCAATACGACCAATCCTAATAAAACGATTATTGCAACAGCATCATCCATGTCTGCATTAAATGGACAATTGGTTCTTTATAATGACTCAACAATAACAGCAAAGGATAATGCAGAAAAAGCGGCAGAAGGAATAAGAGGGCAAGCTAAGGCGGCAAAAACGGCGGCTTCCATCTATATAAATGCGATGTCAGAAGCGCTAAAAGAAGAAAACAAAACACTTGAAGAGGCCGGTATTGACAAATACTCGGATAAAGAAAAGGCAAAACGTGAGGAAGAACGAGCAAAACGTGAAGCTGAACGAAGAATGAAACTCGAAATGGAAGCCGAACGGACAATCCAGGAAGCCCGTATAAAACTGATGGATGAAGGTTTTGAAAAAGAGATAAAGACTCGTAATGCCCAATATCAAAAGAAAATAGATGATGTAAAGACAAAAGGAGTCCGTGTCAATGAGCAGATTGCCGCAATAGAGGCCATGAGAGACAAAGAATTGTCCGATTTTAGGGAAGAATACGAGGCCAAACGTGCAATGATTGATGCACAAAATCGAATTTCCTATGCTAAAAAGGGTAGTTTGCAAGAGCTTGATGCACGGCTGGACATTCTTGAACTCCAAAAAGCCGCAGAATTGAAAGAAGCAGAAAAGACAGGAGCTAGTAAGTTGGCAGTAGAGGATAAGTACTTAAAACTTATAGAAGATGCTTATATGGAATTTGGTAAAGTACAACTCTCCCGTCAGCAATCTCAAAACGAGTTAGAATTGTCAGATCAGCAGATTTTCTTGAACAAAGAATTATCTATGCTTGAACAGCAATATTCTAAAGGAATAATCAAGAAAGAAGCCTACGAAAAGAAGAAAGCAGATTTGCAATATCAATATGCAGTTCAAGCCCTGCAACAGGAAATTGATCTGCTAGAGAAGAGTTTGTACCTGTTTTCTGGAGACGAACGCTTGGAAATGGAGAAAAAAATAGCCCAATTAAGGGTCCAGCTATCAAAAGAAACCACTGATAAAATAAATGCAGATGCAGAAAAAGAACTAAAAGAAAGGCAAAAGGTAGAGGAAGCAAAAAAGAAGTTGATTCAAGAAGCTGTAAATGCCATAGCAGAAATAGGATCTTCTATGTTTGACCGTAGAATACAAGAAATAGAAGCTGAGATTGACGCTAATCAAGAGGCTTATGATAAGAAGGTCGAAGAAATTGATGCTTTGGCCGAAAAAGATGTTATTACAAAAGAGGAAGCAGAAGCCCGTAAGCGCGTAGCAGAGGAACAATCGTCTGCAAGAAACGCCGAACTTGAAAAGAAAAAGGCTGATTTGCAAACAAGACAGGCACGATTTCAGAAAACAATAGATATTGCTCAAACTATAGCATCCACTGCGCAAGCTATAATGACCGTATATAAACAACTTGGAATATTTGCAGGCCCTATGGCTGCGCTTGTTGCTGCAACGGGTGCTATTCAGCTTGCTACCATTATAGCCCAGCCTATCCCCAAATATGCAAAGGGTACTGATTATCATCCCGGAGGTTTGGCTATTGTTGGTGATGCCGGTAAACATGAAGCTGTTATATCTGGAGGTAAAGCGTACATTACTCCTGACACGCCGACATTGATGCCTATACCTAAAGGGGCAGAAGTTTTGCCAGACATTAACGATCCTGAGTTTTATTCCCGTTTTATGGATAACAGTTATTGGTTGACTCATAACAAAGCCGGGGAACGGGTGCAGATAGTGAACCACTTTGATGCAGAAGGCATTATTCAAGCAAGCAATAAGACGAACAACGACCTAAAAAAAGAGATTCGTTCTTTGGGCAGGATCATATCTAAAGGGCAACGTAGAACAGAATACAACTCGTATAAAAACTCAAAATTGAATTGATATGATACGTGTACAGTTATTAATAGGCGGAAAGAAATACGAAGCCACCAACGATTTAGTTAATTGGGAAGATGTTGAAATATCGATAAAGAGAAAAGACTTTGGGGGTGTATATAGGACGTTTGGCGATTCATTTGAGTTTGCCGGTGATTCTTATATGCTCTTGGAGAACGAGTTCTTGACAAACTATCTGAATGCTTCTGCTGTGATAGTCATTGGGGTATTGAATAATTCTTGGACATATAATGAGAAGATCCGGTGTAATCTTGATTTTTCTTCATACCAAAATAATGGCAACACTATATCCATAAAGGCTATAGATAACAGTGCGGAGGCTATAATCAATGCTAACAAGTCACAGGTGTATGATATCCCTGTTTCAAGTCTCAAATCGGATGAGCTGTATTATGATCGCATGGAGCTGAACAACAAAGCGGATTTTGTTGTGATACCGACCGAAGAACAGACTGATGAAGGTATTTATAAAATAAGTTTGCCTTCCAATTTTATCTTAGGAGAATATAATTTCCCGGTTGGATATACTACAACTAATTTTCCCGTTAAAAACAAAATTGATGTTGGGGACGTTAATATAACAGCTCCAGACAATGCTAATTTTTATTCTGGGTATATGATTAAGGCGTTAACTCGCATAAGCATACAATATCGAATGAGTTTTGATGTATATGCTACAATAACAAATGGGAATGCAAGTAAATTGCGATTGGAAATCGCCAAATATGCAAGGGTGAAAGACGGAGACAAACCTACACCTGTAATAATAGATTCTATATCCATACCTTTTAAGAGTAAAATCAGCATAGATAAGACATATGATGTTGACTTAAAGGAGGGGGATAGAATTATAATGTGGATAGGTCAGGGTGATAGTTATGCCCTTTGGGAGGGAGATGTTATAATGACGGTTTCGAATGTAAAAGAAATTAGCGTATCTTATAAAGGTAGAAACAAACCTGTTAATTTTGATGTTTTCACCCCTAATAAATTACTCACCTCCATACTGTCCAATATGGGCCTTACCGATATGACCGGAGAAGTAAAGGAAGGTGATATTACGATACCATATATGATAGCTGCGGAAAGTATCAGAGATATCAAGAATGCAAAAGTCCATACCTCTTTCAGTAAATTTTCAGAATGGGCAAAAGCATGTCTTGGATATTACTACAAGATAGAAGGCAAGAAGGTTATATTTTGTCATTTGACTGAATTATATGATCCAGAGACGGTGAAAGAACTTGAGCATGTGAACGGGCTTGATATCTCAATTGACAACTCCTTGATATGCTCCGGGGTAGATGTGGGCTATGAGAAGAAAGATTATGATGAAATAAACGGTCGTGACGAATTTCATGTAAAGAACAGCTTTTCGACCGGTATTTCAATCAACGATAACATATACAAACTTATTAGCCCTTATCGTGCTGATTGTTATGGAATAGAGTTCTTGGCGCAAAAAAGAGATGAAGAAACAAAGGATGATAGTTCGGATAATGATTTGTTTTTTGTTGATGCTGTTTCTGTTTTGGATCCTTCTACATCTTCGATAAAGTTAAAATTAAACAGGCAAGGAGATCGGCCTTCCGGAGTATTATTTCCTTCTTCGGTATTTAATATTGCATATTCTCCAAGAAGGATGTTGCTTGCAAATAAGGATATATTATCATCTTGTACAAGCAGACTTGAGTTTACTGCTTCTGAAGGGAATGCTGATGCGGTTTTATGGCGGGAAAGTGAAAAGTCCCCCGTTGTATTAGACAGTCGTTATTTTAGAGTTGAAACTCTTAAAGTTGAAACGATAGGGCTGTCGCCATTTCCTGTTTTATATGATGGTCTTATATCTTTTAATTATAACGGCAAAAAGTATACCGGTTATGTTTCCGATATAACAGAGTTTCTTGGTAAGAGACAGACAACGGAATATACTTTGATATGTAAAAATATCGATTAATGTTGTCTTTATTCTGAATAATTGCTACATTTGCAAGCATAGAGCCTAAGAGCCGTATACGTAGTTAACGCTGCGTATACGGCTCTTTTTGTTTGTATAAGCGTATGATAAAAATAAGCAGTGTATCTCCTTTGATATTTGACGTTGAAAGTACAGGCTTTGAACATTCGATCGATTATGTTCAGAAGTTTGAAAGGGAGGATATGCCTATCCTTATACAGATCGTAGATGTTCCAAACAAGACATTTACCATGTTACTTGTTGATTTATATAATGGGACTTCATATCAAATATCTCCACAAAAATACGAGATTAACGATTACAACACGTTGTATGAATTTACGATAAATCCTTCAAATAATGGGACCTATCAAGTCAGAATAACAAATGATCAGGGAGAGATATCTGTTAGTTTGCCTTTCTGTGTACATAGTCCATCATATACTCCATTTACAATGCAAATAGAATATACAAATGCAAATAATCAACAAGCATTTGGGGCTGTATTTGATATATCAGGGAATAAACGTGTATTTAAAACACGTGTAGAAGGAGGATTTAAATCTGATAGCCGGCAATTAGCTGTTGAAAGTGAACAATTCAGAACTCAAAAGCAAGAACCTATCAATCTATATTCTGTTCCCTATGAAAAAAGGACACTTACGATTGGTGATAATGAAGGTGTCCCTTTTGAAATGGCCCGGCTTTTAAACAATATCTTTTGCTTGTCTTCTGTGAAGATTGATGGAGTGTCTTATACCAGAAGTGAATCAAGCGTACCGGAACAACAGGTTATTGCTGAGAGATATCCACAGTTCAATTATACTTTAACGGTGGAATGCTCCGAAAATGTTTCTTACAATGGTTTTACCGAATATCCAGATGGATCTGGTATTGTTGGAGAAGTCAGTTTAAACGTTTCTAATGCTAAAGACGGTCAAGTTTTAGTCTTTGACGGAAACGAAGGAAGTTTTGTTAACCAATCACATCTTGATTCGCTATGAGTATAAAAAAGTTAACAAAACGAATATGGTACGGATCTGAAACTATTACTAATAGTGATGGTAAAGTAACAGCGGTAGCTCCTCCAGTTGCTATAAATGATGGTTCCGAGGATTGGGATTTGAATGGTCTTGTAAGAGGAGAGTTGTATCTTAACGATAATGCTGATGATCCCGCATTATTTTGCCTTGGTGCTGATGATAAACCTAAAAGAATTGGAGGTGGGGCAGGATCTGAAGGAGGCGGAACTATAGATATCGAGGTGAACATAGAGCAAGGTGAAGGAATTAATATAGGTCGCACTATCCAAAATGATAAAATAAAATATATAATATCTCATGGTGATACGTCAGATGGCGAAAGCACAGCAAACGAAGGTACGTTTGTTGTAAAAAATGTATTAGTTGATAAGTTCGGGCATGTAATAGGGTTAGAAAGTAACGACATTTCATTGACTTTTGATAATAAGTATCTAAGAAAGGATAAACCTGACTCAACCGATTATCTATTAGGTTTAAATGGAGGAGCTACTTTCGGGACATATGTAGGAGGATTTTTAGGCTCCGGTGGAAAATTTGATAAGAATGGCGATATCGAAGGAAATAGTTTGACTCTTCGCGAATTTCTAGAAGTACCAGAATTACGTTTTAACCGTATTGATGTTGTTTCCGGTGAGTTATGGAACTCTATTGCTTTTGGACTTATTGAATCTGTAGATACTGAAAACCAGATAGTGACCTTAAAACTTGAAGAAGGTGAATTATCAGGTCTACATATTAATGATTTCTGTCGTGGTATATTTCATAATTTGACGGGCAACGAAGCTGTTTCTGGTACAGATAGCGCAGGTTTTGACACTATTGCAGGATTTTCTACTTCCTATTTTACACCAGTAAAAATCATTGATAATGCGCATTTCAAATATGAGTTAAAACCGGGAACATCTGTGCATCCTACTGCATCAATGAAGTTCTCAGTGTATGGTAATGCTACTGATAAAAGCAGACAGGCTTCTGCTTACAGCACAAGGAAATATAAACGATATCTTATCAATGTTGATACCTGGGAAATAAACCCTTCAAAGAATATCACTTATCAAGATGGTGACTTATCCAATTTAGTGATAAACGGAGAATCCCTTGCAAAAGGCTCCGTGTACTTGAACAATGTATATTTTGGAGGGAATGTGTGGAATGTTCCAGGATTGGATAACAATTTTAAAGGTGATGATGCCTATTCCGCAGTCCTTTCTACTTATTCCGCCGTTTATAATATTGCGGATGGAATTTACAGTCAAGTTGAGGTTGTAACTGGGGATGATACAGTAATGACCGGAAGTGACATTGTGGTCGCATCTGAATTTAGTGTTTCGACCATTATACAGGCTTATAAGGGTGCAAATAAATTACGTTATAGTGATGTTGTGGGTGAAGGTAAATATCTTGTAACATCAGAAGGAGAGGGATGTAAATATACTATTACAGATGGTCTTGTAGCGGTACAAGAAGTAACGGAAGATAAAGCAACGATAAATCTTCATGTTAACTGTGAAGGTATGTCAACGTTCGATCTTCTTTTTACAATAACCAGAGTGAAAAATGGAGAAGATGGTACTGATTATGAATACATCTATACTCGAACAGGCTCTTCTTCTATCCCTTCAACACCAAGTTCAAAACAGGAAGACGATTATGTACCCACTGGTTGGACAGATGATCCTGTCGGTCCAACTCCTTCTCTTCCGTATGAATGGGTAAGCAAGAGAGAAAAGTTTCATGATGTATGGGGAGAGTATTCAACTCCTGCATTATGGGCTAAATATAGCTTTGACGGAGAAGATGGTGGCCCAGGTAATCCTGGGGAAGATGGAAAGACTACTTATCAGGTTTATCGTCGTTCCGGCAGCCAACCATCAACCCCCACAGGTACATGGGTTCCTCCTTCTGGTTGGGCTCTTGATCCCCCTGTTGGTGATTCTCCCTTATGGATGAGTAGGGCAATATTCAATGGAAATGGTACGATTTATAGTAGTTGGTCTACTCCTGTCAGAATAACGGGAGATACTGGCTCTCCAGGTTCTAATGGACCTGCTTTAACATTTAGAGGCGAATATTCCGGCTCTAAGCAATATACAGGTACATCCGATCATGTGGAAGTTGTTTACACCGGATCGGGTAGTTCTCGTAGGTATTTTATGACAAAGACAACAGCAGGAACATTTACAGGGCAATATCCAGGCAATGATACTTCTTATTGGAAAGCATTTCAAGGGCAATTTGAGAATATTGCTACGGGGCTATTATTTGCAGAAGAAGCTAATATTGCAGGATGGTGGTTTAGCAATACCCATATTGAGAGTCAAAATAGAAATGTTTCTATAGATGGCAATGCAGATGATGGACCGCGTATTGCGTTAGGTGCATCTTATTCTAATAGAAAAGGAGCTCCTTCTAGAATGTACGATGATGGTTCTGTGTATTTTAGCAAGGGAATTGTGGGTGGATTCAATATTGGACCTGAAAAGATTCAATGTACCAGCTATAATGACTATGTGCAAAACTATACGTTTACGTTGGATTCGAACGACGGAGGAATTGGTGTGTCGGGGAGTAGTTCTGCTGCTTATTTTTTAAGTCCACATCGGGATTATATGGATTCGGAAAATCAAAATTCATTTGCATCATTTTACATCAGGAAACAAGTATTAAGAACAAAAGTCCCAGGAATTAATCATTTGGATGCAATTAAAATTAGGCAATTCGGTAGATTTAATGATATTGATTCTTTCATTAACCTTGAATGTGAATCAGCCGGGCAGTACGATCAAATAAACTTTTTGAAATGCATAGCTTTCCCTACAGATTCGGGAACAAAACGAGAAGTAGGTATGTATATGAAAAATTTTGCTGGTGATGCTTCTTGGTTTTTCAGAACATGTATAAAAGCATCACACATGCCCACTATTTCGCAAATAAACAACATAAGTACATCTGGTACAAAATATAACGTAAAATGGGATAGTGCATCAGGACTATTGTACATTGAATAATATAAAAATAAATAAGATTATGAACACATTGGATTTGAAAATATTAAGAACTTCAGACAACGGTCGAACTACTGTGGGAAATATTGTCGCATATTATGAACGGCATATTGATACAGGAACGGGTAAAATGGATTTTTTGCATGTATCTTTCCTTAAAAGTGAGATAAGACAAGTTCCACTTTCTGATGGAACGTTAACGGATGAAAGACAGGAAACACCTTTGCATGTTGATATAGAGTATAGTTCTCAGAACTTTAGAGCTCAAATTCTGGAACAGGACAATATACAGCAATTTTGGGATATTTTCTGGCAGTTGTACAATCAATTAAAGACGGAGTAATATGGCTGGGACGAAAGATATAAAAAATTTCACAAAGTTCCCGTCATTGTCGGACAATGACTTAATTTTAGGATCAAAAACCTCTTTGGGGGGATCGGATGCTGCTATAGCGGTATCTGATTTTAAAAAGCAGGTATCTCAAGACGTGGAACCAACCATTAATGAAAATGGTTATTGGGTAGTTAATGGAGTGAATACAGGCAAAAAGGCAGAAGGGGCTACACCTGTTTTAGAAGGTGGTTCTACCACTACCGGAGAGCCGGATACTCAAGCTTCATCATCTATTGTGCGATCAGGAGAAACACCAGAAGGATTACCACGATACATCATAAGTTTAACTATTCCTCGAGGATCTACTGGTAATGATGGTAAAACCCCGCAGTTTAAAATTGGTACGGTATCAGAAGGAGATTCTCCATCTGTTACATTGACACCTGGAGGTGCGGACGGTTCGGGAAATCCGATATACAATATCAATCTTGTCCTGGCAAAAGGCAACCCCGGTGATCCGGGTACAGACGGGAAAACTCCCAAGTTTGAAGTCGGGGAGATTGTTACATTGGAACCGGGACAGCCTGCTACCGTACAAATATCATTTAAAGAGAATGATGTTGATGACTCTCCGATATATGAGATTTCTATGTCGTTGCCTAAAGGTAGCAAAGGCGATTCCGGGGATGACGGTAAAACTCCCATCTTAGAATCCGTCAACGCCACCTCTGGTGAAACCCCTTCCGGCAGCTTTACCAAGAACGGAGTAGACGAAGAAGGCAATCCCAAATACATTCTTAACCTGACTACCCCTAAAGGCAAAGACGGTCAGCCGGCAGTCTTTGAACAGGGGACAACGACAACTCTTAATCCTTCAGAAGAAGCTAGAGTTGAAGTTGTGGAGAATGGAGAGACGCCCGAAGGTAACCCGAAGTACATTTTGAATTTCTTCATTCCCCGTGGTCAGACGGGACCCGCCGGAGCAGGGACGGGTAATGTGCTTGTTGACACTGCTGGGCTTGTTTCAGGAAAGAAGTATTTGTTTGTTCCGGATTCAGACAACAGTTCATCCGGTACGTTCATGGAATATGTCGAACCGGTCATACCAACCAAAACAAGTGATCTGACCAACAATAGCGGTTTTATCACAAAAGCGGTAAACGATTTAACAAATTACTATCTAAAGTCTGAAACATACACAAAGGAAGAAGTCCAGTCTTTGATATCAGCCATTAATAGTGTAACGCTTCAGAAGGTTGACTCTCTCCCGGAACCGGGGGAAAGTAATGTTATCTATCTTGTCCCCAAATCCGGGTCGGGAAACGATATCTACGACGAGTATATATTCATAGACGGGAAGCCGGAGCATATTGGCAGTACGCAGGTCGACTTGTCGAACTATGTGCAGGAAGCTCCAAAGGACGGAAAAACCTACGGGCGTAACAATGGGGCGTGGTCGGAGATAGTGGCGAGCAATCAGTACCTTGACTTGACAACTTTATTTCCAAATGAAAGTGGTACATTATCAGATGAAAATTATCAAAAGGTAGTTGATGCTTATGAAAATAGAGTGTCTTTAGCACGTGTTAACACTGTGTATTTCCCTCTTAGTATAACAAAGGATGAAGGGTCATATGGGTTGACTATCAATAAGTCTAGACTTAACAACTTTGAGTTAAATGCAAATTTAGTAGTAAGTGGAATGATAATTTCCGTTTATACAGATGATAAAACATATGTCTGTGCCTGGAATTCCATGAATCTTGTTAATAACGGTGTTGGCACAAAGTACCTCTCCGACAACGGTGAATACCGTACTCCCCCTATCGCTACTCCCACCACTGCGGGATATATGTCGGCGGAGGACAAGAAGAGGGTGGATGATATAGTAAACTTCGGCACAGGGAGTAATTCTGTCACCACTCTTGTGAATATACCGACAAGCAAGAGGTTGGTTAAGGCTACCCTGTCTTCCGCTTCAAACCTGTCGATAAATGAGTCTGCAAGGGCACTGAATGTAGGCGAAGAGATATACCTTGATTGTAATCCTACTGCTTCTTTTACGCAGCCTATCCCTACTACTGGCAGTTTTAGATCAATGTCCGGTAGTTCTATTACCACTACTTCCGGCGTGCCTTTCGAGATGTCTATTTTGAAGATCGCTACGAGTGGTGTCATGTATTCAATAACCGTTAAAGAGAAGGATTGATATGTTGAGAAGAAGGACGATAGGACGGAAAAAGGTTTTAATTGAAGTTGTAGAAAAATTAACATCTTCCGGGACATTTATAGTACCTTCCGGATGCACATCTATCGATGCTTTTGTAGTTGGAGCAGGCGGAGGTGGAGGTAGTGGCGGTAGTTATTATCCAGGGGCAGGTGGCGGAGCCGGATATACAAAAGTATATTATGGGATATCGGTCACTCCTGGACAAAAATTAACAGTAAAAATAGGACAGGGTAAATCGAATAATAGTTTAGATTCAAATGGTGTGGATGGTGAATATTCATATTTTATAAATACCTCATATAGTGCCCAAGGTGGTAAAGGTGGGTTATATGGTACAGGGAATCCAGAGACTCAAAAAGCTCATGGAGGAAATGGCGGCTCAGGTGGTGGCGCACCTTATCAACAGGGTGGAACTAATGGAGGAAATGGTGGTACTTATTATTCTTACTTAGGCGGATATGGACAAGGGAGTACGACTAAATGTCCATTCAACGATAAGTTATATGCATCTGGCGGAGAAGGAGGAAATGATAGCGATATAGGTAAAGACGGAATTAATAATACAGGAAACGGAGGAGACGGAGGTCGTGGTGGCGGGAATAGTTTTTCACGCCAAAAATCAACTTACGGAGGGTCTGGAATTATAGTTTTACATTATTTCAAATATAAATAATATGGATAATTATCTATACATACAAAAGGATGCAGTACGTATCTACGTCCCAATGCCGGAAGAACTCGATACCGTTAACTACGAGGTCGGCACAACATGGGAAGATTATGTTGCAGGAAAGTACGTTTTGCTGACAGAGGAACAGATTGCCTTTAAAGAGGCAAACGAAGGTGCATCCGTAGAAGAAGTGTTCAATATGCAATTGACACCCATTCCCGAACCGACACCGGAAGAAAAACTTCAAACAGCAAAAGACTTGAAGCGTCAGGAAGTCTACAACACCGACTACCGGCACTACTACATAGAGGACAACGATGTATATACATACGACCGTTTGTCTCTAAAAGACCAGTGTGCCCGAAAAGATACGGTTGAAGTAAACGGGAATTCGTATAAATCAGCTCTGTTATTGGAAGCTCTCAATGAGATGGCAGACTACAATGATATCTGTATAGGTCTATCAGAAAAGTTTCTCTCTGATATTGAAGCAGCCGAGACAGTGGAAGATGTAGAAGTGATTGAGGTGACAGGCTATCCCGATGTAATCCATAGGACAACAGCCGAATTACAGGAAGCCGTAAACTACACGGAAACGCACGATTCTGAGAAGCAGTTATCCCGTATCACCCGTAAATCCGTGTCTGCAATGTCACTGACGGATGATGAAGCGATTGGTGCCAAATACGCACATGCTGAATGGAAAGAATTTATTAACGGGAAGTTGGATACCGGCAACCGGGTAATTAACGATGACTGGTTATGGAAAGTCCGGCAACCGATAAATCCGGTTCTCGAAATATATCCTCCTTCGGTAGATACGGCTGCTCTTTATGAGCGCATGGACGAAAATCACAAGGGGACTGAATACGATCCCAAACTCTATGCGCCAGGCATGACGCTTGAACAGGGGAAGTATTATACGGAAATGGAAGACGGCGTAAGGAAGAAATATTACTGCTTTTATGGTACGATTAATCCGGTATATGCCCATTTGAAAGAATTGATTAACATAAATGTAAGATTGGTATGATAACTATTTTGACGATTATTTCAATGCTTGTTATTGCGGCCTACACGGCTGCCGTGTGTGTAAAGACTAAGGGTGTACCTTATTCCATAAGTGCTACCTATTACTATCTGGAGCATAAATTGTGGTTTATGGCAACGATGTGGCTGACTGCCGGTTTATTGATGCCTGCAATATTGGAGGTAAGTAAACCAAACACGGAATGGATTGCATTTCTGTCCTGTGCTGGCATGTTCTTTGTTGGTTCAGCTCCCAATTTCAAAGATGATTATGAGAGCAAGATACATTCTGCTGGAGCAATCATCTGTATTGTCGGATCACAACTTTGGGTGGCATTGAACCTCTGGCCAATGTTGTTAGTATGGCTTGCCTATGTAGGGTATACTGCATTAAGCATTGCCAAAGAAAAAGAGGGCACATTTTGGTATAAGTTCTACCAGAGCAAGCCGATGTTCTGGATTGAGATAGCTGCCTTATTATCCACTTATTTTACCGTGTTATTCAATATGTGATATTATGCAAAGATTAATTCCATATATGCAAGATTTTACCGGCTGGGTACAGGCTGTTTCTATTGCGGTAATTGCTTCAATGTTAGATTTTTTCGCACCTATCGAGCATTTTCTTATAGTAATACCTGTAATGGCTACCATAGATATGTTCTGGGGGCTGGCAGCCGATGATTTGCGTTTTAGGAAAAGTAAATTTTTTAGGACGATAATCTATCTTCTGATTTACCTTTTGATCCTGCTTATTGCTTTTTGGATTGGTATAATGATGGAGCAGGATAAAGACAGTACAAAAGCCTTTGTCAGTTGGATAACGTGGGTAGTAGTGTATTGTTATGGTCTGAATATACTGAAAAACATGCACACGGTATATCCAGACAATAAAGTTATAGCCTTTTTGTATTGGGTTGGATCGGTTAAGTTTCTAAGTAAAGTAAATTATCTTGAAGAATATATGAAATCAGTAAAGAAAAAGGAGGATAGGAAATGAATATAACAGAGAATTTTACATTGGAAGAATTTATGCATAGCGATACTGCTATTGCAAAAGGAATAAAGAATGATCCGGGATCGCGTGAGAAACTGGCTATCACCAATCTGTGTGCAAAATTGCTACAACCATTACGGGATGCTATCGGCAAGCCTATCTCCATTAATTCAGGCTACAGATGCCCAGAGTTGAATGCGGCAGTGGGGGGTGTCCCTACATCTCAACATCAAAAAGGGGAAGCAGCCGATTTGAGTATTGATGGAAAGGCCGGTGATTTATTGGAAGTATTGGAAGATTCCGGTTTGACGTTCGATCAGGCCATCCTATACCGTAAAAATAACTTCCTTCATGTTTCGCTAAAGCTAGAAGGAGAACAAAGAAAACAGATCATCATCAAGAAATGAAAGCCTGGTATGCCATATCTGTTTTAGCTCTTTGTTTTGCTTGTTTCTTTGCCGGAAGGTATTCGGTAGAAAAGCAAATAGAGGTAGTCAAGGAAACAGACACGATCAACAAACCTGTTCCCGAACCTTCTTACATTCTTGATGTAGAGGAAATCGAGCTACCTTACCCGATTTTCGTTTATCAGAAGGGTGACACGGTAAAGGTACTTGACACGATTTATATCCCGTTACCAATCCAGAGAAAGGTTTATGAGACAGATTTGTACCGGGCGGTAGTTAGTGGTTATAGACCTAATCTCGATTCGATGATAATTTACCATAAACGAGAGGTTGTACACCAAAAAGATCGTCGCTGGGGATTAGGGGTAATAGGTGGATATGGAATAGGCAAGAATGGCTTTTCTCCGTATATAGGAGTTGGCCTATATTATAGAATTTGGTAAGTAGACTTTTGTTCATAGTCTCTTCCTATGGGGCTGGGAAGTAAAATAAAAGCCCCCAACGTATCACGTTTAACTGCTACATAAAACTGATACACAAGCATAGACACTCGCACGTTGGGGACTTAATATCTTCAACATGAATGTCTATGCTTTTGTTGCATTATGTGCGATAAGTTTTATGTAGCGAAGGCAAAGATATAACTAAAATTCAAACATTATGTGTAAATCTGAAATCTTTGCCAAAATATTAAGAATTGTCTCTAAAGAGACAGAAGTATCAGAAGACCTGATACTGTCAAAGTGTAAACGAAGTGATATTGTTGATTCACGCGGTATCATGGTTGTTATACTATCTGAATATAAATTCAGTGAATCTCAAATATCGTCGTTTACCGGATTTACGCAGCAATCGATCAACAAGTTGAAAAATATCTACCCTGACAGAATACGCAGAAATTATCTGCTAAAGGTTATAGTTAGGAATATACGTGAGTCGCTTGATATGCCATTAAGGAGTTTGTAAATTAAGATAACATATTTGTTATGAAGAAACATTGCATAGTTTTTATAGGAGGCTAATACAGAAAAGATAAGGGAACAAGTAAAAAAAATCAGACAGTTTAACAACAACTTTACAACAATCCTGCAACATTCTACCATTCAATACAATTACTGTTTTGCGACATTTGCGATGCGGTTGATATTGACCGTAACTAAGATTTAAAATACAATGGAAAAAACTTATGTATTTAATCAAGACGGGGCAGGTGGAACGAGTAACGGCTTACTTGCATCAATCCTTCCGTCTTTGCAGAACAGGGGTATTGACACAGGTTACCTCATGGGATTAATGAACGGTGGAGGCAGTAACGGTGGTTTCTTCGGGAACAACGGCGGTTTTCAGGACATTATTGTGTTGATTGTGATTGCTGCCATCTTTGGCAACGGCAACTTCGGTTTTGGAGGAAACAACAATCAGGGTGCCAATGAAGGAAGAGACATGATTATGCAAATGCTTAATCGCAACGGTGTGGACATCGCATCACTTGCCCAGGCGTTGAATGTATCTTCAGACCAAATCCTTGCTGGTATTAACTCTGTATCTCAGGCTATATGCGGTCTTGGCAATCAGATGGGACAGAATACCAACAGTATCATTACTGCAATTATGCAGGGCAATCAATCTATCTCTGCTCAATTAGCCGATTGTTGCTGCAAAACGCAGACTGCGATTGAACGGCAGGGGTATGAAAGTCGCTTAGCAAGTTGCGAAAACATGAATACGCTTACACGTACAATGGAAGGGAATACTCGTTCTTTGTCGGACGCTTACCGTGAAGGATTCCAGGCTATTGTAGCCAAGATGGATGCCGCAGAGGCACGCCGTCAGCAGGAAGCCCTTGCTGCAAGGGATGCAAGAATTGCAGTTTTGGAGGGGGAAATCTCTCAGCGTAATCAGAATGCGACAATCTTGAGCAACTTCGGTCAGCAGATCGCGCCGTTGGTAGCCGGCTTGCAGGCATTGCAAAGTGATGTAGACGGTATCAAGTGCAAGATGCCTCCAACGGTATCCGTTCCTTATCCACAGTTGCAGGTGTATAACCCGGAAACCTATCGTGCAGCCGCTTTCGGTGCCTATGCAGGTGATGCGGCTTATGCTCGCGGCGGTTATGGATGTGGTTGCAATAACTACTGGGGTTGATCCGGGTAAGAAAGGAGGTAATTATGTGGCCTAACTTTTTTACAGGATTTCCTTTTCCGTTCCCTTCACTTGGCAGGGCAAACTTTAACACCTTGCCAACGGTGGCTGTGACGGTAGGGACGGAGAACGTGACATTAGAGCTTCCGAACCATGCGTTTCGTAACCGGGATTATGTAGGCGGTTTCTATGTCAATCTCCGTCAAGCTATCCCGGCTGGAACAACAGCAACACTGCCCATTCTGATAGGGACGAACGGGGACACGAGACCGTTGATGGCTTACGGCGATGTGCCTGTGCGAGTAGAGAACCTTGCCGGTCCGGGTATCTATGAGATCCATTACAACAAATACACGAACGAATTGTATCTTGTTAATGGTGGATATAGACCGACAACGACTCCGGCTCCTACAGCAGAAACGGCTTCTTTGCGAAGCAAGTAGTAATTAACATGGAGTTCTGTGGTTGTTGTAAAAATTGCAATAACCACACTCCTTTAAAATCAAACAATCATGTTTCAGAATCTTCGAGTAAATAATCAGTTGTATATTCTTCATAAGGAAGCCAAACATTTCATAGAGATTGGTTCTGTGGTAAGCGTTTCTGCACCCAAGCCTAAATATCCTATGCCCGCTCCCATGGGGCAGATACCTCAGATGGAGATGGTCGTAGATGTCGTGGCTAATATTAATGGTCAGAACACTACGTTTCAGAATCTTCCCTCCGGTAGTGATATAGCCGACTTTGGGCAAAACGGGAATCTTGTTGTCTCATGTTCCCGCGATGCGATGAATAATGAAATATCCATGATAAAACAAAAAAGATTGGATAGGGTTAACAGTCGGGACTATGACCTCAGCGTGATAGCATCCTGCGATGAGATGTTGACAATGATCAATCCTGAATTTGCAGAAAAGCAACGTCAAGAACAGGAAATCAACACCCTTAAGGCCCAGATGTCTGATATGAGCAAGAACATGTCTGAACTTATGGAGCTAAACAAGCAATTGATGCAACAGCTTGGAGTTAAGGAAACAACTAAAAAGTAATAATTATGGGATCAAATAGAAAACTAGAAGAGCTTTTCAGAGAGTTCGATGCTTATGAAGACGAAGACTTGATGGAAGCGATAGAAGAAGCCTATAAACTTGGTTGCAAGGAAGGCAAGAGAAAAGCAATGGAAGGCGGTATGGGATTCCGAGACGATGACGATGACGACGACGATGAATTCCGCGATATGTGGAGACGCGGTGGAGAAGGTTTCGGTGAAAGGCGCGGCGTGAGAGGAACCGGACGGTATGCCGGGGAATACCGCAGACGCAGACGTTAAATCAGAAGGGGACATTGTGCCCCTTCTTAAAAAAGTAAAGATATGAGGTTAGATATGTACGATGATTTTCCTTCGGGGATGAAAGCTTATTTAAGCGCATATGGCTGGCATTTTTCTAAGGCTATGTGTGATTGGGCTATTTCCATGATGGAAAAAGAAGATGGAACTGGCAAGAAAATAAAGGTACAGCCCTGGACAAAAGAGCAGATCGACGAAATGCTTAAAAAATATAACGTCGATGTAAAGAAGAAAGGCGGCTATGACTATGTGTATGTAGCCAATATGTGCAAGGCTGATTTTCTTGGTTCCTCCATTCCCCATGATCAATATGCTGCTTTATACGTGAAGAACGTTTGCGACGATCCGGATGCTTACGATGGTATTGTGTTTACTCGTTTCTACGCTGATTGCATCGGTTCTGGAACGCCTATTATTTGGGATGAAATGATGTAAATATGATAAGAAGAGGCCTATACATAAAGAAGTACGATTGGCAGGTGCATATATTTTATCGTGTCACCTGCTATTATACGGAAGAGATCATAGGTTTGTTGAAATCAATAGATTGTCCGAAAGACAAGGCAAGAGAGGCTTACAATAATTTGGTGTCATGCAAACTTGATACCGGTGTCACGTACTCCAATTACAAGCTACGGAAATCTGTAATGGTCATAAGCAAGACTTCGTCCCCGGAAGAGTTTTTAAACTCCCTAAAGCACGAATGCCGCCATTTGGAGGATCATATAGCTACGGCATTTAAAATGCCTATAGGAGGTGAAGAAGTGGCGTATTTGGCCGGTTATTTAGGTAGGATGTTGTACGAGGATGTGCAGTTGTTTATATGCGATTGCCGCAAACATAAACGGGAAAAGCTATGCGTAAAGCGAATAAAAAAGAAATAAGAAAATTAAAAAGGGAGTCAGCCAGACTCGAGATTGACCGCCTGGTTGACTCCCTTGACTTTGAGCCGGTCAACTTCAATGAGAAGGTGTGCCGGCTAAGGAGGCTGATGTGCCTACTGTAAATTCGTATATTAACAAGGATTTATCAAATCTGTTTATCCGGTTCAATAAATTCGACATTACATTCCTTCATCAGTTTCTCAAATGTAAATTTGTGATATTTGCTCCAATAGGAAGCATATCCAACTCCTCGAGAGAAAAGTTCATAATCACCTTCACCTGTTTTCATTGCCTTGTAGACGTCACGTATAGGGGGGGATCGTCCGGCGCTCTCCATGCTGTTATATAATCCACAAAGCACACGATTCCCATTCCTTCATCAAGTAGTTGTTTTAGCCGGGATTACTCCCGGCTGGTTTTGTAGGGTATCATATGCTAAATTTCTTTTTTTTTGAAGTTTTTACATCCCGGACAAAAGAATCCGGTGTCATCACCGGTATAGTCATCTATTCCAAGACGAAAGCGCAACGGACGTTTAAACTCGCATAGTTCCTCGTTGGGTTTGTTTTCCTCTCCTTCTTCTATCGGGCAGAAATGCACGCAGTTATCACAGAACTGGATTTCTTTTATCCGTTTCTCTGCCGCGGTAGGTTTGGGACGTACAAGCCAGTACTTTTCTTCCTTGATAGGACAAGTGTCGCAATAGTCTTTGTTTGCCGTAATACAAACAATAAGATTCGCAAAACCATCCGGATATCTCATCAAGAAGTCTCTGTTTGATTTCTTTTTCTTTCACTTTCGTTCAAATCTTTTATATTTAAATTGAAACTTTTCATATACTCACAATCTCTATCACAAGGGCAATTATCATCATAGCAACTATCGTTGTGACTGTTCCAGCAAGGGCATTGCTTATGATATGCCTCTAATTTGGCTTTATCTCGAGCAGCTTTCATTTTAGCCTTAATATGATCCGGCAATGCTTCTTGTGCTACCGGATCGAAAGTGATACATTTCGTTTTATCCATAATGTTCAATTCCATTTTGTTATAGATTTACTTATACCAGCGTCCACCGCAATATTTACATACAAAATAATTCCCCATACTCATCACCTGAACTTTTTCATCCACGCATATACGGCACATGCAAATTTTATGATCGCCATCAGACACAGGTTCTAAAATCTTATCATATTCCCAGAAAGATAACTTGCCTTTAGCCGGTATTGGTTCGGGGAATAAAATAGGGTTAGCCAGCACCCAGTTCCACACGCCATTTTCGGCCCACAGCGAGGGGTGATTCTGAACGCAATCCACTATCTCGACGCTGCCGATGATTGCGCCTTTTGGCAAATCTTCATTATCTCCGTAAAGTTTGTCCTTGTGTTTGGAAACTTTCTTTATTTGCATTCCGTTAAGTGCGCTCCATCCCTCCTTAACTGAGGTCTTTGCTGCATGAATCAGCACTCTCTTACCTAAGTATTTCTTAGGGCAGCTCCAAGTCCTGTTTTCTATATCTTTCAGCCCGGACACGATAAGGCTTGCCCACGGCTGTTTAATTGTTATCGCTTTCATTTAACTTCTTTAATTTCGTTAATTTGTTCACTGATAATTCTAATGCGTTCTTTGAGAGCATCTGATTTTCGTGTAGAGAAACCAATTTTGACATGTCGCATCGCATATCCAAAACCTCTTCTATTCAACATTTCAATTTCTCTGCGCTCTTCTTTATGCAATCTCTCTTCCAGGACGCTCTTTTTCTCTATAAGTTTTTCTATTTTATTCATATTCATTCCTCCGTATTAGGTAGTAAGTCTTCGATGTATGCCCAGCGCCTCCAATTTTTGGGACATTCTTCTACTAATGCTAGCATACTAACTTCAAAATCCTCCAAGTCATCTTCCACAAGTACTGGGAAATATGCTTCAGGTATATCTGTTATTGCATTGTGTCACACCGAGTTGATGCGCCATTCTGCACCTTTCTCGAATGAATAGGCAAACAGTCCTCTTGTTTCCTCCGGATCATGATCCCAACCTATCATATTAGCATGTTGGGTTGCTGCTTTTTCAATATCATCTCTTCTCATTTTTTCTTTTGTTAAATTAATATCTTTCGTGAAGTGAATTATTGTTCTGTCTCTAAACTCTCTGCAAGTTCTTCAAGAGAACCTCGTACAAAGGCTGTTGTTTCATCACTACATCGACTTAAGAAATTCAACAATGTGCTCTGAATATTGTACCATTCATTTAACTCCTGCTGTAAATATTCTTTTTCATTCATATCTATTTAATATATACGTTAAACATTACCCCATTCTCGTAAAGCCTGCTCAACCAAACTTATCTCTTCAGGTGATACCCTTTTCCTGTCAGGATACTTTAACCGTCCAATAGTTCTAAATCTCGGACCGCGTATAGTGGTGTATGCTTCATAAAGCAATCCATCTTCTATTTTATAATAGGCGTGATTGTGACTTTTGTATATCATGATTCACTTGTTTTTAATTATTATCTTCTTTCTTATCATTCCGTATCCAAACTATCTGAATATTCCTTTTAAGCCTCCATTAACAGCGCATATTTTGGCTTCATTTGATGGGTGTACGTATACATTGAGGGTTGTACTTATATCCGAATGTCCTAGAATTGTGGATACAGTTTTAACATCGACTTTATTTTCAATCAAGGTACTTGCAAAAGTATGTCGCAATCCATGAAATTTAATGCAATGATTTAACTTTACTTTTTCAAGAATAAAAATTCGATAATATGTACGTAAAGTTCGAGGTTCGATAAAATCCTCAGAGCAGGTGCAAACATAATAATCTGGCTTACATACGGCATAGAACTTTTTCACAATGGGTAAAATATTTTTAAGAATAGGTATGTGCCTATCTGATGAACTAGTTTTAGGAGCTCCTATCTCAACCACCGTCTTTTTCCTGTCGGTACCGATATTTCCAGGAAGATATATGCGCTCCATTGTTTTATTGACATGAATTGTATTGCCAACAATATCTATATCCCGCCACTGTAACGCACAAATTTCGCCAATCCTCATGCCTGTGCATATTGTTAATAAAATGCCTAAATTGCGAGGTGATGGATTATCCATAACATACTCAACAATTTTACGATATTCTTCTTGCGTGTAACGTTCTAATTTTGAAACGCCAACCTTATTATTGGTTGGCCAAATAACCTTCCAAGCTGTATCGGGAACATTGATGTCCAATTCGTCACCAGCGTAGCGAATAAGCATCTTTATGACTATAAGGATATCTGAGCAGTATTTCTTTGACTTAGTGCCTGAATCAAGAAGTTCATAAAGAAATGTTGTAACAACCTTCTTATTCATGGTCTCCACATCTGTAGATCCAAATCTAGGAGCCAGTATCTTTATATATATGAGCTGATAACAGCTTAGTGTTGATTCCTTAACTTGTCTTCTCTTGACAGACAACCATTTATTATATACATCATTTAATTTCATAATTCTTGTACTATTTTAGCATTAGTATCTGCTTTTATTATTTCCGAAAAGGAAAGTGTATCATCTTTGCGATTAAGAAGGATATACTTCTGCTTAACTTCTTTTGTTAATACATCCCCGTGATAAACATACCCCATAATTCCTCTAATCGATAAGTTTAAAAGAAGTATAGGAATTGATCTATCAGATAATTCCCAACATGATACAATATTCTGAGATGGGAAATGTTCCCAGGGTAATAATTTCGTACAACGTTGCCACCAATCCGCAATGATCATAGATCCATTTCCGGCAGTAGGTTCATGTATACTTCCGGTTTGAGATGTTAGCAATGAACATAATACTCCCAGAGAATTTGGTGTGAAGTCCTGTTTTTTTTGCTTTCTTTCAGATAAATCACTTTCGTAAACTTCTTGAAACCAGTCATAAGACAAATCGTTATCGTTCAGTCTAATCAACTCTCGGTATATTTTATTCCTATCTTCTAAATCCATATCTAAAATTTTAGTAACGGCATTAGGCAAATCCATCAGGTCATTTATTAAAAACACCTTAAATAAGTCGTCCTTATTCATATCGTTTATCGAGCCGGTTAAGAAATGTTTTATTATATTTTATTCTTGCGGAAAGCATTTTCTTAGAGGTTCCTAGTATATATCCTATTATAGATTGCGGAAAGACGCCATTTTCCACATTATCAATTGTTGCCATAATCGCGCTTATTGCTAATTCGTACGCTTCTTCATTCGATACCTCCAAATGAAACTTGCAATAATTTTCTATATCTTTAATGTAATTCATAATAAATAAAGGACGTTCCTTTTTTTTCAGGCAATCAATTAGTTTTTCATACTCATTAACATCAAACGGATATCTACACTTTACACTCCCTCTTTTGTGCTTTTTATAAAAATCATACCTCTCCATCCCATCTCCGTTTTTATTGACAATAATATATTTAGGTATATGCAACGGGTTAATATTGTTTTTGGCCGCATAGATTAGGCGTTCACGTCTAAAACCGTGCCTAAGGCCATCATCCATTAATACAGATATATTAGTACAACGGTTTTCCTTATTTGTTTTTGAGTTGATTATTTTTAAATCAGGAGTGACAATATAAGTTGTTCCTGGTATAGTCATAAATTCGTTCATATTCATATTCTTTTTAATTTTTATCTTCTTTCTTGATCTTAATCTTATCAATCATCCTTTGATATTTAGCGGCCACATAGTCACAGTGTATTGCCAAATTCCTGTCGCGCTCCTTTTCGAGGCGCTTTATTTCTTCTTCTATCCAATCTTTCATATTTCATCTTTTTTTGTCATTTTTCGCATGATTCAAACGCTTTTTCAAATACTTCCGCCCTAAGCATATTGTTTGCTATGGCCTGAAAAGCGTTTGCAATTTCTGGCAACTCATTCAAATTTACATGTATCTCTTTGGGGGTAAGTACCTCTGTAAGCTCCCTTGCAAAGCGCAGCATCTTATCCATGGTGAGATACCGAAGGGGATTGTAAGCCAGTGGGGCATATTTGCTTATGGCGGTAAAGAAATCCCGGATGGTAATTTGGGATGTCTGGCATAACATGTCCACCGTAGAGCAAATGGAAAGAGCTTTATTCAAATCTTCATGGCATCCGGCATTATGCAATGCCTGGCTGACGGTAAATCCATAGCGATCTATATGAGGCTTGATATCGTCCTCCATGCTCTGCGTAATGAGGGCCATGGCTTCCGCGTTTACACCTGCGATCCGGCATATTTGTCTGTTGTATGCGGCCATTTGGCGGTCCATGCTGTTGATCAGCATTTTGACCTTTTGGCGATAAAGTCCGCATCCCTTGATGTGATCGGAAAGCTGCATTTCGAAATTATACACTTGGTCGTTGACGAATAGGACGATATATGTCAGACTCGTAACAAGACCGCCGGTGTCCTTGTCTATTTCATCCCAACTGTTGTATTGTTTCATGGCAGTAGCTTCGCTTCTGTGCATCTTATCCATCTGTAGCCGGAAAACGAGATGCTGTTCGTGCTCCGGTCTATGTCCGCAATAATTCTTACTTTTCCTTTGTACAAGACTTTTGATCCGATCTTGCATTGGGTCCTGAATACATTGATTTTCATAATTCTATTACCTTCGACTATCCCCTGTTACAGGAATGATGTTAAACATTTCCTTCCTCCTGTCACGGATAAAATCGCCATACAAGCGTTCTATTTCATCCCCGTCAGCATTGGTTGTGACAAAAGTTTTTAATCCAGTAGTCTGCCAATAGCTGTATCGGATGTGCAGGATATGCTGCATGACGTTCAGTTCCGTGCCATAATACTTGGTCGGAATCGGCTCTCTGCCAAGTTCGTCAAAACACATTGGCACTGGTCCGGATGATGACCATCCTGCGTTATCCAGATACCGGCTAAGATCACCTGTTAGCGAGTAATCCGTTGTCACTTGGCTGCATATATAGACCCTGAACCCCATCCTAAGGCTCTTGAAATATTGGCTGAACACTTGCATCAATGTGCTTTTGCCTGTACCTACAGGGCCTTCCAGCCAGATGCCCTTTCTCCTGTCAAGCCGCCCTTCCTGGAGGTGGAAGTACAGGAACAGGTTGTTTACTAAGTCCCTGTTGCGCTCATCTATGCGGAATGTTCCCTTTGTCACCTGCTCGGCTACATGCAGGAACCACCGTTTGTACGGATCGAGATCGATCTTAAGGCTCCCCGTAGCGTTTTGGACCGGCGGATGTATGATTCCTCCTATTCCCTGCATTTTTTCTTAGGTTTTCAAGTTTGATACTTAGCCATGATGCGAAATGGATTTCCGCATCTTCCGGCGATTTCATTCTCACGTTCCGGCATGACAGCTCACGGAAAAACTCTTCCAGATAGGCGTGAATCTCGTTCATGCCGATATATTGCTGCCTGTGGATTATTTCAAGCCATGCGGAATCAGCGCATACGAACGCTTTGCATTCATCCAGTGGTTTGTCCACTTTTTCAGGGTGAAATCCCGGATGGTCCGGGTGGGAGAAAGAGCCGGAAGGCTCGCTTTTCTTTTCTCTCTCGATAGAGAGAGTTTCTTTTACTTTACTATTCTTTACTTTACGGCAATCTTCCTGAGTTTTTCGATATTCTTCCAGTATTTTTCGCGATTCTTCCGGAATAATGTCGTATTCTTCCGGAATTATTATGCCTTTCCGCTTCGCCCGGATACACATATCAATGTATCTTGATTGAATGGATGGTGAAGTAAGTACACTCCCATTAGAGAGCAGTTCCTTGCTGAAAAGACCCACAGCACAACAGTAGCGTACTATCTCATTCACCTTTGTTTCCTTCAATCCCCAGTATTCGGCTACATCAAAGGCAGTACTTTCGTCCCACACGAGGACACAGCCTCTTACCCGGTAGATCTCATTGAGTATATATTCGTAAACGGCAAAACCATCGCATCCGCAATCTTTTTTCAATCGCTTTATCCGGATGTCCTGGAACCTGTCGGAATCCATAGAATAGAAAGATAATCCTGTTTTCGCTTTAGCCATATCTTGATTTATCCATTGTTATCCAGTTTGTTGTTAATGATATAAAGATACTCATTAATATAGTTAGTTTATGGTTTAAATAATTGTGAATTAAATTTTTAAACTTTAGTTATCTATTCATAATCAATACCCAGTCTTATTTAATCTAAGCGATTCCTTCTCGTAACTAAGCAGGCTTCGAAGCGAATCCAGTTGATGCGTGCAAGAAGCATTGAGTCTATCCAGTCGGTCGACCAGATAGCATTCGTCTTCCGCGATACTGTCCAGCAAGGCATTCTGCACTTTGGCCGACAGGCAATTTTCTTTCGCTATCCGGATGATCATGTTCTGTATCTCGTCAGACTTTTTCTTCCGGAGTATTTTTTTTGCCTCTGCGAGCATTTCGCCGGTACGCATCATGTAGACCATGATGACGGATATGCGCTCTTGTATTTCCGCCGGATTGTTCGAACAGGTGGTGTTTAGATAATCGCTTATTTCTTTTATCTCTTTCTCCATCGTCATACGTTGTTTAAGTACTCATTCATAACTTTCATGAATTCGCCGATCGAACGGACAACGACATATTTGGCGCCGATCCGACCAAACTCAGCTTCGTATTCCTTCTGGTGTACGGATTGCCTGTTTTTTCCGGCCTTCAACTCGATCCCCATAAACGGGTGTTCTTTATTTGGATATAGCAAAATGAGGTCCGGGACCCCGGCTCTGACACCCATTTGTTTAAACTTCGCTGCCTCGACTGCATTGCGATAGCCTCCGTTAGGAACGTGTATCAGCAAGTGTCTGAGGTTCGCATATTGCAAATCGAACCATCTAACTATTGACTTTTGTAATTGATCTTCTATATGTCTCATTCGTAATCGTAATTATCGTATTCATCCGGTTCATAGTCCGGTATGTCGTATCCAAAATCCATCGAACTGTTTCCTTTCTCATCCTTCATCCATCGGTGTTACAACCGTGTCACGTCCGGTCTTGTCTACGATGATCTTCTTTCCCGATACGGTGATTTCCGTCTTACATCCTTCAGGTAGGGACTGGAAGAATTTGCGGACAGATGGATTGTTGGCGTCGGCTGTTTTAGCCGTATTTTTGTCATCTTCGGCATCATACGGGAATATATCCATGAGTGCGGTTTCGGTGACAGAAGCGATTTTGTAATCGGCCAAAGTACCCTTCATTCCTTTTTCCAGCACTTCGATAGCTTCTTTCAAATTGGAGGCTTGTGTCAGCATCTGTGTAGCTGTTTTCTTTTCAGCTCCGCTTTTCTCGTCGATCGTAATGAAGTAGACTTTGATCTTATAAAAGCGGTCGCCATTTTCATTGAAGAATATCTCGGACAACTTTGCCCGCTTGATGTCTTTTATCACAAACTCACCGCTGATAAAAGGGGTTAATTCTTCAATGATACGTGCCTCTGCTTCTGTAAACGACAAGGCATCGACCAAATAGGGCTCCGTCACTTTCTTTTGCTTTCCGTCCTCCATTATCTTTTCATAGGAGACTTTACATTCAAACCAATTGTGCATCATACTCTATTTCTTTTAATTCGTTCAACCTATTTGTGGGACGGAGCGGAATCGAACCGCTCTGACGCATGGCTTATGTGACCACTCCCTTTCGTCCCAAAACTCCCCTCTGCATATCCTCACGGACGGCAAGGGGAAACTAACCTAAACTAATACCATGCAAAACACACTATTGACTATCCCCAGAATTTCCAGTCCGGGATGTATTCGTAATCATTCATTTCAAGCTCCTTTCTAATTTACGGGCCATCTTCCTGCATCTGCTGGCTACATCCAGATCGACCGGCTTAGAGCAGTTGGCCTCTATTAGCACTTGCGACCGGCTGAGCAGGCATATGATTGTTTTAATATCTGTTTTACTTATCTTGTTTTCATCCTCCAGTCATGGAACCTCTATCTTGTCGAAGTCAATGCCGTGTTCATTCATAAAGTTGCCGAGAGCGATAATATTTTCACGGGTTGTTGTGACCTTGAAGGCACGAGTTAGAAGCTCCGGCTGTGCTGGCACAGGCTGTTCTTTAGGCTGATCCATAAAAGAAGGTTGCCCATTCATCCTTTGATTAGCCGTATTAAAAGGATTGGGTTGGCTAACTTTGGGTTGTTCTGCTTCTACTTTCTTACGTGCTTCTTCCTGTTCTTTTCGTTCCTGTTCAGCTTTGATACGTGCTTCTTCTGCTGCTTGGGCACGTTCGCGTTGTTCCTTCAGACGATTAGCATACTGGATGGTATTGCCAATGTTCATCGTGTCCATATAGTATGTGCGAAGTACGTCAAAATCATCACCACCAAAGCCTTTAAGCGTTTCAAGATCTTCGTCAACCTTAGCGAAAACCGTTTCAATGTCTGCTTGTACCGCTTTCATGCTTGTGGACTTGTTAAGCCATTCCTGCTTGAAGATTTTCCGAAAGTCGATCAGATTCGTATTTCCATCGTCGAAGTAGGAACGGATAATGGCAAGTTTCTTGTCTTTATACTGCTGTTCGTTCTGCTTGACTACCGTGTCAATCTTGGCAGAGCATTCGCCAATCAATTTTACGGTTTCAGCCACAACATCCTTGAACTCTCCGAAAGGTTTCATAAATTCCTTCTCGATTTCAAGACGTTTTGAGTTGAGAAGTTTGGCCGCCTTGTTGAGAGCAGCTTTATCTCTCTTCGCTTGGTCGATATTGTCATCGTTATAGTTAGATATATCGTACATGGGAAGAGTTGATTTTACCATGTCTCTGATTTGGATCGCATTAGTAGTAAGGCTACCTAATGTTTTTTCACTAACGACCAGTTCAAGATCGCTTTCTTTGATTGCTAATTGTGTGTTCATTTCTCTATATTTTTTATTAGTCCCATCCACCATTATTATACATGGATAAATCGGCAGAATCTAAATCCGTTTTCTGAATAGCTTCTAAAAGTTTTTTCTTGGTTTCCCGACACATGTCATAACCATAGCCTTTGTACCGGTATGTACGCTCCCATGTGCTGATTGGGAAAGGAATATTTTCGTCAATGACCAGCCTCTTCATATGAAGATGTTCGAAGAATTTCTCATGGTAGAGAAGTTTATACTCGTATCCTACTACATCAGTAGATGAGAATGGAAAATAATCATCTTCCTTTTCTTCGTATTTAGGCTCCTTGTAGTAAGCCATTTTTGCCACAGTAAAGTCGAAGCTCCTAAGAATCTCTTCTGGCTTTCCGAACTCTGACTCTATGAACTCTACCCATACCTTTTCTCCCTCTTTCTGGAACGCACATACCTTCTCATTTCTGTACTTAAATCTCCACCCTTCTTTTTGGTGTTTTTCATCATTGAACAAATTGACAGCTTCCTGAAAATCGCTTTCGCTTTCAAAGAATACATCAATATCTTTCACTTTTTCCTCAGAAAGAATATTCTTAAAACATCCACCAGCTATGAACCCTTTGTGGCCTTCCATGTATTTGTCAAGCCATCTTATTTGCCAGAAATTGTCAGGTGTATTTTTCTGATAGTTAGTTTCCATTTCAATTAATTATTTTATCTATCATATCGTTAGCAAGGCGTATACGCCTATCCATCTCCGCGAATATTTTTTCATCCGGCAGGATACGGACGATGTGTATCGGATCGGATTGATATGGATTATAGGCAATGAAATATACCTCTTTCGCCCCTGTACACATCATGTGTGCCATGCACTGGTAGAAGTATTCATATTTTACGCTTAATAGGGATGCGTTGTCATAAATCTCGTTCTTGTAGCGCATGAATGTTGCCTGGTTGGGACATTTTATTTCCAGACAGGACTTTATGCCGGTGTTCTCGTCGTAGTAAAAACCGTCTGGACTGCTGGCAAAATGTGGAATGGTAGGATGTTTGCACGAACCGACCTCCACAATATGCAGACCGGATATTTCGGCATACAGGTTGCGAGCATCCGCCTCTTGTTCGTTGCCCCATCGTATCGCCTTGCTGGTCACTTCCGTTTGCTTGAGATATTCGGCAAACTGGCTATCGTCATTAACGATAGCCGGATTCATTGCCCTTTCTGATGCTATTTGATATATGTAGCTTTTCCCTGTTTCAGAAAAGATGTCCGTGCGCCCGCTTTTCATTAGTAAGCCGACATTGCTGCCTGTGATATTCCCATGACGGGCGCGGAACCAAGCTATCGTATGCTGTGCTGCATTATCAATCATAACAGGGTTTTTTGTGAGGGTTGTTTACTATCCGTCTCTGCTTTTTCAACCGGGTATGGTTGCTGTTCTTCCATTTTTTTTTGGACGGCTGCTTTGCTTGCCAGATCGGCCAGCTTGTTTTTTGGCTTGATTTCTTCATATTCGACATCCTGTATGTCGTCAGCTTCTTCTTTAGTCAAGAATCCCATGCTGATTTCAGGACAGTACATACGTTGCCAGAATGCAGCAGCACGATAAGTAAGCATAAGGCTTGGCATTGTAACCCACTTGCTACCGGTTTTTGTATACCATCCTTCCTTAATTGCCGTTTCAATCGTTATAGGATCGGATTCAAGTGTCTCCCCTGTAGAAAGTTCAGTTGCGTAGGCAATACATTCAATGTTGTCAACATCTGTACCGTCAAACTCTTTTACCACTATGGTATTACGCTTAGCAACATTATCCCAAACCGTTTCGTTATATTTGATCTTTCCGACCTTACCGAGACTTCGTTTTCGGTATCGTAGGGATGAATATTTACCACTCATGTTGATGGTAGCAATAAGGAATTTGCTCGACCATGAGGGGTTGCCCTTGACAATGTAAAGGTTTTGCATGACCATCAGCGAATTCACGCCCATACGTGTTGCCATATCAATCGCAATCACACAGTTGCCAACATTGCCTTTATAGGCTTCTGGTACGATTGTGCTTTCCGTGTACATCTTTGCCATGCGTTGCATGACCTCGAACTGTTTCACCATCTGTCCGACCGGAGTAAGTGCAAATTCGGCTGCTTGCTTAGCTTGGGATATTTGCAGTTCTGTTGTTTGATTTTCTTGTCCCATGTCTTTTATTATTTAAAGTGTTTGTGGATGCTAGGGAATCGAACCCCTTTCTTCCCCGGTAGGGGACGCTTTACCATTAAGCTATGCGCCCTGTTGCCGGTCTTTCCCGGCTGTCAAAATGTTAAAAATATATTGACTGCCTCCCAGCGGTAATTGTTCCCGGATAACCTATCAAAGTACACCGGGATGTTGTTTGAAATAATAAATAGAAACAAAATAACCGGTCTCTCACCGGACACTGTCCTTTAACAGCGGAGTTGATTAATTAAACATTGATTATTAATACTCATCCTACCGTGCTCCTGCCTACCGGACCATTGCAAATGTCAAGGTCTACCACTTTCAAGATTTGCGGTTGCCGGTCTGAGGCGAGGTTTACACCTCGGATGCTTGTTTCTTTTGTGAAATGAGCTATTCCGGCTCAGTTCTTTTTATTCTTTCGTTATGTCAATCCTGGGTGCAATAATAAGCCATTGTAAGCCAGAGGGCGTCGTGATCCACTACACCCTTGCTAATAGTGGCGTTCAGCCAATTAATTTCGTAAAGTGAATTATTATTCTGTCTCTAAACTCTCTGCAATTTCTTCAAGAGAACCTCGTACAAAGGCTGTTGTTTCATCACTACATCGACTTAAGAAATTCAACAATGTGCTCTGAATATTGTACCATTCATTTAACTCCTGCTGTAAATATTCTTTTTCATTCATATCTATTTGAATTTCATCTTTTCCAATGCTTCTATCTGTTTTTTCAAAGAAGCAATCTTTTTTAATCTCATCTTCTCGGCTCTTTCCATAGCCTGTTCTTTTGTCTTAAAACATTCCTTGCCTAAAGAATAACTCGAAAACTCTCCTTTCACGTATGCTCTTATATGTCCATTTCCATAATCGCATATTTCCGCTTCTTTTTCCAATATGCCTTTTGTTAAGGCATATTTAGTTATAAAAACTTTTTCCATACTTTTTATTGTTAATCAATACTTCTTTCCGTGCATTACAGGTCTGAGTGTGTTGTATTTTATCTTCTGGTCAATATGCCAAAGAAGATCAATACCCAATATATCAGCATGTAAGAATATTATCACTATAGATGATCTGACAACATCTTCAATACTTTCTCTGCTTGTTAAAAGAGAACATAGGCAGAATATTCTTTCAGTGAAGCTCATCTCTTCAATCTGAGATTTCCAACTGATAAATTCAGGGGTAATATTGAATTTATCGAATAGCGGTCCTTGTAATTCGGATAAATCAATCTTGCGAAGTCCCGCGAGATCAAGTAAACATATGGTCACATCGGAAAGTTCCTCTTCAACACTTCCTTTAATATCGGCTCTGTAAGCTTTCAGAAACCAATCGTCCCGAACAATGCCTTGATAGGCATTTTTTATGCAGGTTTCGAAGCCTATCATATTGGCTCTGCTATCATTTCTATCTGCTTCAACCGCTTCCATCAGTTCGCTGATAACAAGACAAAGGAGATGCTCATTGCTCCAGTCGGCATCGTGAAAACCATGATCTCGTGCAATTTTGTATGCCCGGTCGCGGAGTTCGTTTAAATTAATTGTACTCATATTGGTGATTACCTGTTTAATGTTGATACTCCCCCATTCCCTCTGATTCTGTTTTTCTTCTACCGACCGAACACCTCTTTGAATTTGTTGTCTAAAGCATTAAGTATTCTAACCCTTATTGCCGGATCACAACTTATATTATCAATCGAATAGATTCTAGCGAGAAGCTGTTCTCTTGAACCGCAGAAACATCCACAAGTATAAAAAGGAGCAATTTTGGGGTAATTGTGTTTATACCACATATGATTAGTCCCTTTTACCGCCACATAGTTTTTAGTGACTACGAAATCGTAGGTTGTTTCTTTATAACCCGGTGTGTTAGGGTTCCCGGCAGCGTTATAGCGGACATCCCAGTCGCTATCCTTAGCCAGTTCAGTTAACACTTCTACCGGTGTGTTAGGGTT
>ERZ835980.479-NODE-479-length-55019-cov-5.275544_pt1 | contig 55019 bp, 49 predicted proteins | sample MGYA00519943_ERZ835980 | MGnify/ENA primary metagenome ERZ835980 (study PRJEB31850, sample SAMEA3708791) | human gut metagenome | biome: human gut; feature: human-associated habitat; material: faeces | place: China | collected 2014 ... | reverse complement strand
GAAAATCTTTTGTTTACGCTCTTTAGAGTGCGACTTTTTCGATTCCGAAAAGTCGTAGAATAGAGCTGCACATGGCAGTGAATTATCTCTTTCCGCCCAAAATACTCTAAAGCCAATACCTTACTTCTTCGCGTTAGCCTTTGCACGGTTGACGTTGTTGAGAATAGCCTTTCTCAGACGAATCGACTTCGGAGTTACCTCAATAAGCTCGTCGTCGTTGATAAACTCTATTGCCTCTTCAAGGCTGTGAATCTTCGGAGTTACAAGTCTGAGAGCCTCGTCCGCACCCGAAGAACGAACCGCGGTCATATGCTTTTTCTTGCATACGTTTACTACAATATCGTCCGTCTTTGCGCTTTCGCCGACTATCTGACCTTCGTAAACTTCCTGCGACGCCACAACAAACATCGTGCCTCTGTCCTGAACGTTGTAAATACCGTAGGACGTGGTTTTTCCCGTTTCGTAAGCAACCAGAGAACCTGTTGTGCGCTTTGCGATTTCACCCTTGTAAGGCGTGTAGCCGAAGAATATTGAGTTTATGATGCCCTCTCCGCGCGTGTCGGTAAGAAATTCGTTTCTGTAACCGAAAAGACCTCTCGTCGGAATGTGGAATACAATGTGCATTCTGTCTCCGCGCGGCGTCATGTCTATCATCTCGCCTTTTCTCGCGCCGAGCTTTTCAATAACCGAACCCATGTATTCCTGAGGAACGTCGCATGAAACCTCTTCCATAGGCTCCATCTTTACGCCGTTTTCTTCCTTGAACAGAACCTTGGGCGCGCTGACCTGGAATTCGTAGCCTTCGCGGCGCATGGTTTCTATGAGAATCGAAAGATGCATTTCGCCTCGGCCCATGACCTTGAACGCCTCTGTTGTGTCTGTATCCTCAACTCTTAACGATACGTCCTTTAACAGCTCCTTGTAAAGACGTGCGCGCAGATGGCGCGAGGTGCAGAACTTGCCCTCCGTTCCCGCAAAAGGAGAATCGTTTACCAAGAATGTCATTTCAAGGGTAGGCTCTGAGATCTTTACAAACGGAAGCGCTTCGGGTGCGCTCGGATCGCAGAGAGTATCTCCGATAGTTACGTTTTCGATACCCGATACGCAGACAATATCGCCTGCCGTTGCGCTGTCAACGGGAACACGCTTGAGTCCGTCTATCGTAAAGAGGTTTACTATCTTTGAATTATAGGGGTCGTGAAGTTCGTGATGGTGGCAGACGGTTACGTTCATGTTTTTGTTGAAAACGCCGCGCTCTATTCTGCCGGTCGCAATTCTTCCGACATACTCGTTATAGTCGATCGACGATACAAGCATCTGTGCTTTTCCCTTTTCGTCAACTTCGGGAGCCGGAATATGATTTATAATAGTGTCGAACAGCGGTATAAGGTTGTCCTCCTGCATATCGGGAGTAAGCGAAGCCGTGCCGTTTCTGCCCGAGCAGAATACTACGGGGCTGTCAAGCTGTTCGTCGGTTGCGTCAAGAGAAATGAGAAGTTCGAGAACCTCGTCCACAACTTCAAGCGGACGCGCGCCGGGTCTGTCAACCTTGTTTACGACGATTATAACCTTGTGACCGAGTTCAAGCGCTTTCTGAAGAACGAATCTTGTCTGCGGCATTGTACCCTCGAATGCGTCAACCAAAAGCAGTACGCCGTTTACCATTTTGAGTATACGCTCTACTTCACCGCCGAAATCCGCGTGTCCGGGAGTGTCTACAACGTTTATCTTGATGTCCTTGTAGACAATGGACGTGTTTTTGGCGAGAATCGTAATTCCGCGTTCTCTTTCAAGGTCGTTGGAGTCCATGACTCTGTCCTCGACAACTTCGTTTGTTCTGAAAGTTCCGCTCTGCTTTAACATTTCGTCAACAAGCGTCGTCTTGCCGTGGTCAACATGGGCAACTATCGCGATGTTTCTCAAATCATTTCTTATCATAAAATAACCTCTGACTTCTTTAAATATATCACAAACACATATTTTATCACAATTTTTTTCGTATTTATTTAATTTCCGCCATTGTTTACCATGACTTTTATTTTTTTTAACAAAATAAACACATTCCGCGTATTTGCGGCAAAAAACCTCTCCGATACCGTGCGGAAATCAAGGGGCAATGTTTAAGGTTACAGCATAATTTTCTGCTTTTGGGAATATTTCGGGCTTGTTTTGCAAATATTTATTAACGTAAACAAAATTGAATGCGGAGGTAATCAGCATGAAAAATAAATTTCGCAGGGTACTTGCGTTTCTGCTCTGCGCGGCTTGCATGGGATTTGTCAAAATAAGCGCCTACGATAGCACAAAAAGCGCGTTAAGAGAGGATATTCAGGCTGCGGCGTCGGGCGCGGTACTTGAAATAAGCTGCGAATCGGCGTGTCTTATGGAGGCATCGACGGGTGAGATACTTTACGAACAGAATTCCGACGAAAGGCTTGAGCCTGCATCGGTCACAAAGATAATGTCGTTATTGCTGATAACGGAGGCTATTGACAACGGTGATATAAAACTTGATGACGGAGTTGCGGGAAGTGCGCACGCAGCAAGCATGGGCGGCTCACAGATATGGCTCGAAGTCGGCGAAACGCTCTCGGTAAACGATATGTTAAAGGCAATCGCCGTTGCAAGCGCGAACGACTGCACGGTGGCTATGGCAGAGCATCTTGCCGGCAGCGAGGAAACATTTGTTGCCAGAATGAACGAGCGCGCACAGCAGCTCGGCATGGAAAACACGCACTTTTCAAACTGCACGGGTCTTCCCGTAGAAAACCATTACACAACGGCGCATGACATTGCGATTATGACAAGAGAGCTGTTAAAGCACGAAATAATCTTCGACTACACCACGATCTGGACAGACACTCTCAGAAACGGCGCAATGGGACTTGCAAACACCAACAAGCTCATACGGTTCTACAATGGCGCAAACGGCATGAAAACCGGCTTTACGTCAAGCGCTCTGTACTGCCTTTCGGCAACGGCAAAGCGCGGCGATATGCAGCTTATAGCCACGGTCATGAAAGGCCCGACTTCCGACAAACGCTTTCAGGACGCAAAAAAGCTGCTTGACTACGGATTTGCAAACTTCTGTCTTTACACGCCCGAAATCAATATAGCAAAAACCCTTCCCGTCACCTGCGGAACAAAGCAAAGCGTTAAGATAAAGTGCGAAAACAAGCCGCTGCTGCTGCCGAAAGGCACCGAAAAAAATGTTGAAAGCAATGCGGTTATCGAAGAAAAATTAGCCGCGCCCGTTACAAAAGGACAAAAAGTCGGTCACGTTTCATACAGCGTCGGCGGCAAAGAGATAGCAAGAATTCCCGTCACGGCGTCGGGAAATGTCGCTAAGCTGTCGTTTTCGGATATACTTTCTAGACTTATAAAAGAGAGCGTTTCCGTAAGATAAGCATAAATATTACAAAATACGTCACAAAATGACATTGTATTGTATATAAGTGGGGGGTATAATAAATTGAAATAAAAATGGAGGTAATTTTACCATGGCTATTAAGTGTAACGACAAATTTGTCAAAAAGTTCGTATTGGACAGTGATATAGAGGCTCTTATTCCGGCTCTCAAGGACGCTCACGAAAAAATCATAAACAAGAGCGGCGAGGGTTCGGATTTTCTCGGCTGGCATTCTCTTCCCGTTGACTACGACAAGGAAGAATTCGCGAGAATCAAGGCTGCCGCAAAGAGAATTCAGGGAATGTGCGACGTTCTGGTTGTAATCGGCATCGGCGGTTCATATCTCGGTGCGCGTGCGGCGATAGAATACATCAAGTCGCCCAACTACAATCTTCTCGAAAAAGACACGCCCTCTATATTCTTCATAGGCAACTCCATAAGTCCGTCCGCACTTTCCGAAACCCTTAAAATGTGCGAGGGCAAAGACATCTGCGTAAACGTAATCTCTAAGTCCGGCACAACTACCGAGCCTGCCGTAGCGTTCAGAATTTTCCGCGAACTTCTCGAAAAGAAGTACGGCAAGGACGGCGCAAAAGAAAGAATTTTTGCAACCACCGACAAGGCGCGCGGAACTCTTAAAGAATTTTCCGACAAATCCGGCTACGAAACATTTGTAATCCCTGACGATGTAGGAGGACGTTACTCGGTACTGACCGCGTGCGGACTTCTTCCGATTGCGGTTGCGGGCTGCGATATTGACGAAATAATGAAAGGCGCTGCCGACGCTTACAAGGAGCTTTCGGTATGCGACATAGAAAAGAACGACGCATACAAATATGCAGTTCTCAGAAACGCGCTTTACAGAAAAGACAAGAGCGTTGAAATAATGGCTTGCTACGAGCCTGCTTACCAGTACATGAACGAATGGTGGAAGCAGCTCTTCGGCGAAAGTGAGGGCAAGGACGGCAAAGGTTTATTCCCTGCGTCGGTAATTTATTCCACGGACCTCCACTCTCTCGGTCAGATAGTACAGGAAGGCAGAAGAATTATATTTGAAACTGTCGTTGACATTGACAAGCAGAATGCAAGCGTTGTGATCCCCAACGATCCCAACAATGTTGACAACCTCAACTTCCTTTCCGGTCATGAGCTTAACGAAGCCAACAAGAAGGCTTATCTTGCAACCGTATTTGCACACACCGACGGAAACGTTCCGAACATTGTGCTTGAAGTACCGTCAAGAGACGAATACGACTACGGTTATCTTGTTTACTTCTTTGAACTTGCGTGCGCAGCATCGGGTTACATTCTCGGAGTAAATCCGTTCAACCAGCCCGGCGTTGAAGCATACAAGAAGAACATGTTTGCTCTCCTCGGCAAGCCCGGCGAAGAAAACGAAAAGAGAAGAAAAGAACTCGAAGCGAGAATGTAAATCGGAAAGTACACTTGTGCTTGGCAGATTTGGGGTTGTTTTGGGCGGAAATAGGTTACTTTCTTCAAAGTGCGACTTTATATGCCCACTTTTCGGAATCGAAAAGGTGGCGCTCTAAAGGGTGTAAATCAAAAGATTTTTGCCGCTCAAACGCCGCAGCGAAAGCTCGGCTTCTCCTCCACACGTCAAGCTATTGTCGGTAAGACTTTTCCGCACCTCCGAAGTTTTAAATCTTCGCTCGCAGATGCTCCGCACTGCTCGATAATGGGGTTTGTACAAACTTTTGACCCTTGCGAAAGCAAGGGTTATTTTTTGTATTTTCTAACAGTCAACAGGACTCGTTTTTCTGCCCAGCTTGCCTATCGGCAAGAAACTTGGTTCAAATTTTACTTTTATGTTTAGTAAAAAACTCTGTGCAAAGTTCTATACAATGCACAGAGTTATCTTTTTATTAAATTACCCTTTGTATTTGGTTGCCATAGCTTGCTTTGGCACCTGCCCAGAATTGAGTCAGCCGCCTGCCTTTTGGTGGCTGACGGTATAAGCTGGCGGCACAGAGTATCCCATAGCCTTTTTCTTATTTAAGGGCTATTGTTTTCTTTGCAGCTTTCTTTTTTAAAAGAAAGCGCGTATTTTTTTATTCCCAGTCAGTTTTTGAAAGCGCTGCCGGCTTTTACGAAAGCGGTTTTGATGGGGAGATAGATAGCGCAGGCGATAACAAGACCGCCGACAGCCTGAATGGTGTTGCCGGGAATACTGCCGAGAGCGCCGATAAAGCCGTAACCGAGGAAAGTAGATTCACAGAGATAATAACCGCCGACCATGATAATTTCCGCGACGAGAGCGGAAACGGCTCTTGCGGCAAAATTGTCCTTGCCGAAAGCCTTATGTATAAAGAACGCGGCAACCGCCATGAGTCCTTTGACGATAAACGTTACAGGCGCATAAGTCGTGTACCCGAGAAATAAGTCTGTAAGAGCAGAACCGATACCTGCTGCGGCAAAGCCGTAAACCGGGCCGAGGAGCCAGCCTGAGAGCAGAACAATAACGTCGCCGAGGTTCATGTATCCGCCGGTCGCGCTTATCGGAACGTGTATCATTGTAGCCGCAGCGCAGATTGCCGCGAACATAGCTGCTACACATATTTTTCTTACACGGTTGTTTTTTTCATTGTTTTTCATTTTTCTCACCTTTCTTTTTAACCATGTTTTGCTTTTTAAATTCACTCGGGGTAAGTCCGCATTCGCGTTTGAAACACTGCATAAAATACGCCTGAGATGAAAACTCCATTGATTCGCTTATAGCGGAAACCGGGACGTTCTGCAATAATTTCATTTTTGCAAGTTCAATTCTCATGTTCAGGAAATGCCTGCCGACGCCGTGACCGGTAAATTCATTGAAAATGCTTTTAAGCACCGTCGGGCAAACGCCGCACTGATGGGCAATCTGTTCAACGGTAAGGTTCTTGTTTCGGTTTTCACGCATGAAATTTATAGCCTGATTGTATATGAATGATTTTTTTCCGACGCTGAAAACAGGTATGTCGTTGCTGCGTATTATGCGGTATAATAATGCCTCAAACAGCTTTTTCACTGTGAAGTTGTACTTTTCAAAATCGTAGTTCGTGTTTGTAAACGCACTGTTCTGCGCCTCAAGCTCCGAAAGGATAAGATTCATCAGAATAAGATCGTTTCCGCGCAGAACCGCAGTCTTTGCCTTGCCCGTGATCTCAAGACTGTCGCTTTTAAAGTGTATGTTTATGTACTCCGTGCCATCCGACAGCGTTTTTTCGCGATGAAATGCATACGGCTCGCATAACAGACAGTCGCCGGGGCTCATTATGAGGATAATGTTCTCGTATGTCACCTCAAGACTGCCGTTTATTACGAATTTGAACTCTCTGTCTGCGTGCGTATGACCATCAAAAACATAACCGGCGTGACGTGCAAAATGATAAAATTTTAAGATTTCGTTAACAACGACTTCTTTTCCCATTATTCATTTCCTTTTTGTGTCCGAAATATAAAAATATACGACTGAAAACGGATTTACAAATGTGTTTTTATGATTATAATATAAATAAAGTCATGTGTCAATGAATATGAGGAGGAAAAATAAAATGTTACATAATATCAAAATGTACGAAAAAGAATGCTTTTGGGGAGGAACGACGGTAAGGGGCTGTGACAACCCGATAGACCGAAACAGCGAGTACGCTGAGGACTTTCGCAAGGAATGTGTAAATCAGACCATGCCGTTATTTCTTTCAAATAAGGGCAGATATATCTGGTGTGATAAACCATTTAAGGTTGATATAAAAGACGGAGTTATAAGCATTGAAACGGACGGGGAGCTTGAGGTTGCACAAGCCGGAAATACGCTGAAAGAAGCATATCTTGCTGCAATGAAAAAGCATTTTCCGTTCGATGGCAAAAAGCTGCCGGAAGAGTTTTTTACGACGGCGCAGTATAACTCCTGGATGGAGTTTACGTATTTCCCGACGCAGAAAGGATTGCTTGAATACGCACATGATATAATTGATAACGGATTTGAACCTGGTATATTTATAATAGACGAAGGCTGGCACGGAAGATATGGCGACTGGGAATTTGACGCGGCTCGTTTTCCGAATCCCAAGGCTATGGTTGACGAACTGCATAAGCTCGGATTTAAAGTGATGCTCTGGGTTGTTCCGCTTGTAACGGCAGACGGATACGATTTTGTTATGAATATAAGACCCGATCTCAATAAGCGCGGCGACGCAAAGGAAATATTCCTTCGCACAAAGAACGGTCAGCCCGCAATAGTAAACTGGTGGAACGGAAGATCCGCAATTCTCGATTTCAGAAAACAGTGCGATGCCGATTTTCTTGACAGGCAGCTCAAACATCTTATAAACGACTACGGCATTGACGGCTTTAAATTTGACGGCGGATCCGTCGCAATGTACCATATCGGGAACGTAATAAACGGTCTCGTCAGAGATGACCACGACGCTCACGCCATGAATATTGCATGGAATGAGTTTGGAAGAAAATATGATTATCATGAATACAAAGATACATATCTCGGTGCAGGCAAAAACTGTATACAGAGACTTTGCGACAGGGGACACCGGTGGGAAAACGGCGGCATAGACACGCTTATTCCATGCTCGGTAATGCAGGGGCTTATGGGTACGCCGTTTATCTGTCCGGATATGATAGGCGGCGGAGAATGGTCGCACGCAAAAGGGGAGAATTTTGTAATCGATGAGGAACTTTTTATAAGAATGGCGCAATGCTCTGCGCTTTGTCCCATGATGCAGTTTTCGTGGGCGCCATGGAGAGTGCTGTCTGAAAACGGACTCAAAGCCGTAAGAAATGCGGCAATGCTCCATAAAAAGTTCGCACCTTATATTATGCAGCTTGTGAATAAGTGCGAAACCGATGGAGAACCTATTTTGCGAAACCTTGAATATAACTGTCCCGGACACGGATTTGAATATGTAAAAGATGAGTTTATGCTCGGGGAAGATATACTTGTCTGCCCGTCCGTTGTCAAGGGAGAATTCGAAAAGACAGTTGTATTCCCGCAAGGTACATGGATTGACGAAAACGGACGCGAATATGAGGGACTTACGGTATGCAAGGTCGCGTCTCCTCTCGAAAAACTGCTTTGGTTTAAGAAAAAAGCGTAAGCGAGGTTTTAAAATTTCATATGACGGCTTCTTGCCGTAAAACACAGCCCGGTACGTATTAAAAAGCGTGCCGGGTATTTTTGTTTGGAAGTTTTTGGAAAAAGTTCCCGACTTCACATAATATTTTCATATAAGACACAAAAAATTCTTATCTTTTATCCGAAACCACTTGCAAAATGCCTGCCGCTATATTATAATATTAACCGTAGTGGTGCAAAAAAGCTTAAATTGGATTAAAAAGGATTAAGATTGCAGTATAAACCGCAGAATTTACGGTTTTGTTTTTGACTCCGCTTAAAAATATCAGGGTTAAGGAAAGGCAGGTGCGGAAAATATGCTTACGGGTGAGTTCAGACATACGCTCGACGCAAAGGGACGTGTTTTCGTTCCGGCAAAATTCCGTGCCGACCTCGGACAAAACCTTGTGGTGGCAAAGACTTTCGGAAAATTTCTCGTAATGTATTCGGAGAGCGAATGGGAAAACTTCATGGAAAAGCTCGACGCGCTCGGAGACGACGGAGAAACCGGCAATATGAAGCGTTACATAATGAAGAACGCAATGCCGACAGAGGTCGATAATCAGGGCAGAATAAGCATAAGCGCCGATCACCGTGATTTTGCCGGACTTAAAAAAGAAATATCATTTATAGGAATGAGAAAATACGTCGAGATCTGGGGCAGCGATACGGCTGACGAAGAGACGGGTACGTATGACATAGAAAAGTTCAAGAGCCTTGCAAAGGGACTCGGACTCAGTTAGGGAGAAAATACAGTTGCAGGAAAATTTCGGACATTATTCGGTTCTTCTTGACGAGACCGTGGATATGCTTTGCATAAAGCCTGACGGAGTCTATGTTGACTGCACTCTCGGAGGAGCCGGGCATTCAAACGCGATACTCTCGCGGCTTTCGGAAAACGGAAAGCTTGTCGGAATAGACAGGGACGATTTCGCAATAGGAAAAGCAAAGGAAAGACTTGCAAAGTACGGCGAAAGATTTATCCCGTACAGAGGAAACTTTTCGGAGGCTGCCGACGCGCTCGAAAGTCTCGGAATAGAGAGTATTGACGGCGTTGTCGCCGACCTCGGAGTATCTTCCTTTCAGCTTGATGAAGCCGACAGAGGCTTTTCGTATATGCATGACGCGCCTCTCGATATGAGAATGTCGCGCGACGATTCTTTCAGCGCCTATGACGTTGTGAACGGATACGACGAAAAAAGACTTTCGCAGATAATAAATATGTACGGAGAAGAGAGATTTGCTTCTTCGATTGCAAGAAAGATAGTAAAGCACAGAGAAACGTCGCCGATAAGGACGACAGCCGAGCTGTCCGAGATAATAAAATCGGCAATACCTCCCAAAAACAGAAAAGACGGTCCGCACCCCGCAAAGAGAACATTCCAGGCAATACGCATCGAGGTAAACGGCGAGCTTGACGCAATACCCAAGATGATAAACGGGCTGTTTCCGAAACTGTCGGGCGGCGGAAGAATGGCGGTAATAACGTTCCATTCTCTCGAGGACAGAATAGTAAAGCATACGTTTCTCGAATTTACAAAAGGCTGCGAATGCCCTCCGGATTTTCCGGTGTGCGTGTGCGGCAAAAAGCCGACGGGGCTTGTGATAACAAAAAAGCCTATCCTGCCGTCGGAGAGCGAGCTTGAAGAAAATCCGCGTTCGAGGAGCGCCAAACTAAGAGTTGTAGAAAAAATTCCGGATATTAAAATTTAAGGAGCCGTGAAAAACATGAACGGAAGCTTTGCAGAAAACGAATTCATAAATTTAAACAATGCAAAATATAATACTAAAAAAAGAAATATCCAGACTCCCGCTGCGGTAAAGAAAAGAGTTTATAACGATTATAAATCGGGTTATAACGGTGCGGTAAAGAGAAGCGCATATAACCGCAGCGCGTCCAAAAGCGAATATACCGTAGGCGCGGCTGTCGGAGAGCTTGTCGCAACCGCAGTAAGAAACGCAAGACGCGCAAAGAGCCTTGAACCGTCGTATTCTATCCATAAGGTAAAGGCAAAGCCGTTCCCGTTCGGTTTTGTGCTCAGCGCCGCAATTATTACGGTTACTTTTATGTTTATAGCTTATAACTATTCCGTTGTCAACGAGATCTCCTACGAAACCGCTGATCTTGAGGACGAAATAGAGTATTATACAAAGGAAAACGAAGTGCTTTCCGTACAGCTTGAAAAGAAGAACGACCTTGCGGAAATAGAGAAAATAGCGTCTGAAAAGCTCGGAATGGTAAAATCAACCGACGTTTATAAACAGTACGTAAGCCTTTCGGGCAGCGATAAGACCGTCGTTTCCGAAGGTTCGTCCGCAAGCTATAATCTCGGAACAACGCTTAACGGCTTTAAGCGTTCGGTAGGCAAAATATTTGAGTAAAATCCATTTTTCGGAGGCATGAAAATGAATAACAAGACCGCAAAACCGTATCTCAGCAGAGTTATTATAGTTCTTGCGGTCATGCTTGTTTTATTGGCAGGACTTGCCGTACGCGTGTTCTATCTTCAGATGGTGGATTATAAAAAGTACCAGGACGGCGCGTTCGACCAGTATACAACCGAAATACCCATAAGCTCCAATCGCGGAACTATTTACGACCGTAACATGAAGGCTCTCGCAGTCAGTGCTACGGTTGAAACTGTCTTTATATCGCCAAACGAAATTCTGCCCGAAACGCGCTCCCAGATCGCGGACTTTCTCAGCAGCACGCTCGATGTTGACAGAGAGTTTGTTGTCGAACGTATGAGTAAGACCAAGACCAAGTATCAGCGTATAAAGAGAAAAGTCGAGAGGGAGACTGCGGACGAGATAAGAAAGTTTATCAACGATAACGATATAAAAGGCATACATCTTGAAGAAGATACAAAGCGCTTTTATCCCTACGGCAGCCTTGCAAGCCACGTTATTGGCTTTACAAACTCGGATAACGTCGGTATTTACGGAATAGAATCGTACTATGAAAAGTATCTCAAAGGCACGTCCGGCAAGATAATCACGGCGCAGGACGCAAAGGGCAAGGATATGCCGCAGCAGTATGAAAGCTATATCGGTGCGGAAAACGGAACAAACGTCGTAACGACGATAGACTGGCAGGTTCAGTCGATACTCGATAAAAACCTCGAAACTGCGCTGCGCGATACAAAGGCGCAAAACAGAGTTCTTGGCATAATCATGGACGTAAATACCTGCGAAGTGCTTGCAATGTCCACAAAGCCCGACTATGATCTTAACGATCCGTATACGCTTGACGAAACCTCGCAGGCACTGTATGACGAATATACCGTAACTCCCTTGACGGACGAAAACGGACTCACCGCGCTCCCGACAGATGAGCAGAAGAACGCGAAATTCAAGGAGCTGCTTGAAGGTCTGTGGAAGAATAAAGCAATAACAGAACTTTATGAGCCGGGTTCTACGTTTAAGCTTATAACAAGCGCCATGGCGCTTGAGGAAAATATACCCGAAGTTCAGCCGGGACACCTTTTTAACTGTACCGGATCAAAGAGAGTCGGCGGATTTACAATAAACTGCCATAAAAAGTCGGGACACGGCATAGAAAACTTTGAACAGGGACTGCAAAATTCCTGTAACCCCGTTTTTATCGAGATAGCGCAGTCATTGGGCAGAGAAAGATTTTATAAATACTTTGAGCTTTTCGGATTTACCGAAAGAACCGGCATAGACCTTGCCGGAGAGGCGTCCAGCCTTTACCATTCCGATTTCAACGGCTTTAACGAAACCGAGCTTTCGGTATATTCTTTCGGTCAGACCTTTAAGATCACGCCCATACAGCTTATTACTTCGGTAAGCGCCGTCGCAAACGGCGGAAAACTCATGAAACCGCACGTTGTAAAGGCTCTTGTGGACGACGACGGAAATACCGTTGCCGAATTTGAACCCGAAGTCGTAAGACAGGTGAATTCGCAGACTACGACAGATACCATAATGCAGTACCTTGCAAACGGCATAAGCCTCGGTTCCACCAAAAACGCTTATGTTAAGGGATATAAGATAGGCGCAAAGACGGGAACGTCGCAGAAACGAGATAAAGAGGGCAATCTTTACATAGGCTCGTGCGTTGCTTTTGCGCCGACGGACGATCCGCAGATAGCAATACTTATAGCGATAGACGAACCCGTCGGAGAATATTACGGCGGAACAATAGCGGCTCCCGTAGTTTCGTCGGTGCTTTCAGAAGTGCTTCCGTATCTCGGAATAGAGCCTACCGAAAACGATCCTAACGCCGCCGTAAACGAAGTCAGCGTTGCGGAATATACGGGACTTGCGCTTACAAACGCAAAGAACGCGCTCCATAACGCAGGACTTACCGCAAGGGTAGAGGGTAACGGAGATACAGTTCTCGACCAGTTCCCGAAATACGGTACAAAGCTTGCCGAAGGCGGAGTTGTAATACTCTATACCGAAACAAGCGATGAGAACGCGGACGAAGAAACCGTGACCGTGCCAAACGTATCGGGAATGAGCGCGTCGGCAGCCGCAAAGGCGCTTGTAAACGCAGGATTGAATATCAAATTCGACGGCGCATACCGCGAGGACGTTTCGGGTTCTGTTGCGGTAAAATCAACGCCCGAAGCAGGTCAGAGCGTAAAGCCCGGTTCAACCGTTTCGGTCGAATTCAGACATCAGGATAATACGGACTGATAAATCAAAGCAAAAGCAGAAAATACAGGAGATAACGGCATATGTATACAATACTTACGGCAAGCGCACTTGTTTCGTTTGTGCTGACGGTCATATTCGCAAGAATTTTCATACCCGTGCTCAAAAGCGTGAAAATGGGACAGAAAATACTCGATATAGGACCGCGCTGGCATAAATCAAAAGAGGGAACACCCACAATGGGAGGACTGTTCTTTATCGCGGCAACGGCGTTTCCGCTGGTGTTCTGCGCAGCAGTGCAAAAGGACGTAACTTTTGTAATACATTATATTTTCATATTGCTTAACGGACTTATCGGCTTTATAGATGACTATACGAAGTTTTTCAAAAAGCAGAATAAGGGGCTCAGCGCCTCTCAGAAGCTCGTGCTTCAGTTTGCGTCGGCTGCGGCGTATGTGCTCGCACTCAGACTTGACGGAAGTATCTCGACAGTTGTAAAACTTCCCTTTACGGGAACTCAGGCAGACCTCGGAATACTGTTTTACCTGCTTCTCATAGTCGGAATAGTATTTACCGTAAACAGCACGAATCTCACCGACGGAATAGACGGACTCTGTGCAAGCATTACCGCGGTCGTCATGATATTTCTCACCGTGCTTTGCTTAAAGAGCGGAAATGCCGAGTGCCTTTACCTCTGCGGAGCAATGATAGGCGGAATGCTTGGCTTTCTCGTGTATAATTTTCACCCTGCACGCGTATTTATGGGCGATACCGGTTCGCTTTTCATCGGAGGCGCCGTAAGCACTGCCGCAATAATGCTCGACATTCCCTTAATTCTCGTTTTTGTCGGTATTATGTACTATGTGGAGTCGTTTTCGGTTATAATACAGGTAACAAGCTATAAGCTTACAAAAAAAAGAGTTTTCAAAATGTCGCCGATACATCATCACTTTGAAATGTGCGGCTGGAACGAAGTAAAGATAGTATTTGTATTTTCGCTTGTAACGGCTGTATTCAGCCTTATAGGCTGTTTCGGATTTATCGGAAATATCTGAGCTTGTAAATAAGCAGCTTTACACTATATTCTGAGAGGAGAACCGCGGTTGAACAGTGCCGGCAGAGCCAAAGAGAACGCACCTGGCTTTTCAAAAGCTAAAAAGTCAAGGCTTACACCGAAAAAAAGAACAATAACGCAGTATGTTGCCGGAGTAGACAGACCGTTTCTCGTGACCGTAATACTGCTTCTCTGTATAGGAACCGTAATGGTTTTCAGCTCGAGTTATCCTTATGCGAGAGAATATTACGGCGACAGCTATAAGTTTGCAAGGCAGCAGATAATGTGGGCAGGGCTCGGACTTGTCGGAATGACGCTTGTCGCAAAGCTGAAGATTTTTTCGTACCATAATATAAGAAAATTCGCAAAGCCGCTGCTTGCCGTCGGAATACTGATGCTCTGCGCGGTTCTTGTTGTGGGTTCGGGCGCAAAGGGCGCCGTCAGATGGCTTCAGATAGGCCCTATACGCTTTCAGCCGTCCGAAATAATGAAGTTTGCGATAGTTCTTTTCTTTGCCGACTATGCTGATAAGTATGCCGATAAAATACGCGCAAGGGAAAATTATCACGGCGTTTTTATGCGCTTTTTGGGAGCGCTCGCACTTGCAGGGCTCGGCGCCGTCGCCTTCCTCGTTGTAGATTCAAAACCGCTTGCATTGATAATTGCGCTGATACTTTTGGGAGTTGCGGTTGCGGTCGCGTATCCTATTGATATAAAGCATAATCTTCCGGGATTTTATTACGGAATAATCCCTTATGTTCTGGTTCTCGGAGTTGTAGGCGCGCTTATGTATCTTCAGCCGCATATATCGGGACTTATAATCATGGCGGGCATAGTTTTTGCAATGATGTTCATAGGCGGAACACCGATGTACTATATAATCATCGGCGGATTGGCAGGAGCGGGATTGGTGCTCGGACTTGCCAAAAGCCTCGGACATTCGTCGTCAAGAATGGAAGTTTGGAAAGATCCGTTCAGCTATCTTCAGGAGGGAGGCTGGCAGCCTGTTCAGTCACTGTATGCAATAGGCTCAGGCGGATTCTGGGGCGTGGGCTTCGGAAACAGCAGACAGAAACACCTGTATCTTCCCGAACCGCAGAACGACTATATATTCTCTATTTTCTGCGAGGAAATGGGCTTTATCGGAGCATTTATAGTAATATGTATATTTGCGTTTTTCATATACCGCGGAATAGTCATAGGGCTTAAAGCGCCCGACAGATTCAGTTCAATGCTTGTTCTCGGAATAGTAATGCACGTAGGTATTCAGGTTATACTCAATATCGCCGTTGTTACAAATACGCTGCCGAGTACGGGTATATCGCTGCCGTTCTTCAGCTACGGAGGAACGTCGCTGTTGATATTGCTTGCCGAAATGGGCGTTGTGCTGTCGGTTTCAAGATATTCGTCGGTTGAGAAAACCTCATAAATTGATTATACGGAGATAAATGCCAATGAGAGTGCTGATAAGCGGCGGCGGAACGGGAGGACATATAAATCCCGCGCTTGCCATTGCCGATAAGATAAAAAAAGAACAGCCCGACGCCGTTATAGAATACGTCGGAACCGAAAAGGGACTTGAATCAAACCTTGTCCCGGCGGCAGGCTATAAAATACATTATATAAAGGTTCGCGGCTTTAAAAGAAAGCTGTCGCTTGAAAACATAGACGCCGCTATCAAGGCATTTACAAGCGTTGCGGCGGCAAAAAAGCTTATACGTTCCTTTAAACCCGATATCGTCATAGGCACGGGAGGATATGTAAGCTGGCCTGTGCTCAAAGCCGCCTCGTCCATGAAAATACCTACCTGTATACATGAACAGAACGCAGTTCCGGGCGTTACCACAAAGGCACTTTCAAAGACGGTCGATAAGGTCATGATAAGCTTTGAAGAAATCAGAGGCGCATTTGACTGCCCCAAAAAGCTTGTTTTTGTCGGAAATCCCGTTTCGGGAAAGATGCTTGAGGCGTCGAAAGATAATTCGAGAAAAATTCTCGGCATAGATAAGGACGAAAAGGTTCTGCTTTCCTGCGGAGGAAGTCTCGGCGCAAGACCTCTCAACGAAAAAGTGTATGAGCTTATACGCGATTACTCTATTAAAACGGGCATAACTCATTTCCATGCAACCGGAAAAGCCGGCTGGGAGGTGCAGAGCGCACTTTATAAGGAGCTTGGCTTTAAGGAAACGGGCGAGGACGAACTTAAACTCGGAAAAGTAACGGTAAGAAAATATATCTATAATATGCCCGAACTGCTTTCCGCAAGCGACGCCGTGATTTGTCGCGCAGGCGCAATGACCCTGTCGGAACTTGCCGTAATGGGCAAAGCGTCGGTTATAATCCCGTCGCCGTATGTTACAAACAATCATCAGTATAAGAACGCCAAAGTGCTCTGCGATAAAGGCGCCGCCGTTATGATAGAGGAAAAGGATCTGACATCGGACGCGCTTATAAAAGCCGTGTCGCATGAGCTTGACGATAAAGAGTACAGAACAGGTATGGAAAACGCCGTAAGGGAGTTTGCCGTAACGGATACGCTTGACAGAATATATTCGATAGTAAAGGAACTTGTGAAAAAATAAGGATTTTCGGAGAGTGACGCGCCATGAAAGAAAGTATACGGAATAAAAACCGCGAATCTGCCGGCAACAGCTCCGAAAGCCTTGAATCGGTAAAGAAGCAGAATACTAAAAGCTCGGCAAAAAAGCACATTTTCACTTTTCTTCTGCTTGCCGCAGTGCTTGTAAGCGCCGTGTGGTTCTGCTACGATAAGTTTTTTATAATCAAAAAATGCGTGCTTGAATACGACGGAACGCTGCCGTATGACGAAACAGAGGTGCTGAAAGGCGCGGGACTCGACTACGGAATGAAGCTATACGAAGTGAATAAGGACACTATTGCCGAAAATGTGCTGTATAATCTCCCGTACGTCGACAGCTTTGAATTAAAGCGCACATGGCCCGATAAAGTGGTCTTTAAGATAGAACCTGCAGTGCCGTCGATGTATACGGTAATCGGCGAAAACGCCTTTGTTCTGTCGCAGAGTCTCAGAGTGCTTTCCATGACGGACGATTTTGAGTATATAGAGACAAACAAGCTTATAAACGTAAAAATGAGCGATATTGCAAGCTGCATTGCGGGCGAGTATCTCAAAACCGACTCGGATAACGCCGCGACCGTCGAGGAACTGTTTTCCCAGCTTGAAGAAAACGGGATTCTTTCCGACGTTGACGAAATTGATATTTCCGACAGGTTCAATATTACTTTCGGATATAAGTCAAAATATCTCGTAAAGCTCGGCGATAAGAAAAACCTTGATCTGAAAGTACGTTTCATGAAGGCTATCGAGGAAAAGCTGACTTCCGACTCCGGCGGTATAATAGATGTCTCGGATGAAAATGCCAAAGAGGGAATTGTTAAGGATTTCTGATGATATTTGACAGAAAAAATGTAAAAAAACTGTTAACAGACGTAATTTGTACGTTTTGGTTATTGAAAAAGTAAGCAAAAAATATTATTATATAATAAGTAAGCTGTAAGTAAAAAACAGGAGGACAAGAAAAAATGACGTTTGAATATGATGAAAATTTCGACCTCGGCGCAGTCATTAAGGTAATAGGCGTCGGAGGCGGCGGAAATAACGCTGTAAACCACATGGTTGAAAAGGGCGTAAAGGGCGTAGAATTCATTGCGGCAAATACAGATAAGCAGGCGCTTATGAGATGCGCTGCTCCCACAAAGATACTTATCGGCGAAAAGCTGACAAAGGGCAGAGGAGCAGGTGCAAATCCCGAAGTAGGACTTCGCGCGGCAGAAGAAAATATCGACGATATAAAGGCAGCTCTTGCAGGAACCGATATGGTGTTCATCACAGCCGGCATGGGCGGCGGAACAGGTACGGGCGCAGCTCCCGCGATTGCCAAGGTTGCAAAGGAAATGGGCATACTTACCGTAGGTGTAGTAACAAAGCCGTTTGCATTTGAAGGCAGAAAGAAAATGGTACAGGCTGAGGGCGGTATCGAAAACCTCAAGAAGAACGTTGACTCCATAATCATGGTTCCCAACGAAAGACTCAAATTTGTTTCCGAAACAAGAATAAGCCTTGATAACGCGTTCCATATCGCGGACGACGTTCTCCGTCAGGGTGTTGAAAGCATAACCGAGCTTATAAACGCTCCGGCTGTCATCAACCTCGACTTCAACGACGTATGCACCGTAATGAAGGACGCAGGTCTTGCTCATATGGGTATCGGCGTAGGACAGGGCAAAGATAAGGCTGAAATGGCTGCAAAGGCTGCTATTTCGAGTCCTCTGCTTGAAACCTCAATCACCGGCGCAAAGGGCATTATAATCAATATTACGGCATCTCCCGATATCGGACTTGAAGAAGTTGATCTTGCCGCAAATCTCATCACCAAGGAAGCAAATCCCGACGCAAACATTATCTGGGGTGCTGCATTCGATAAGTCGCTTGAGGACGAGATGAAAGTAACCGTAGTCGCAACAGGTTTTGATACCGATAAGAAGAACGATCTTAAAGTGTTTAAGCCGACAGCAGACGAAAAGCCTGCCGATAATGCGGAAAAAACCGAAAGCGCACCGAGCAGCATAGATGACGATATCAATGCTATCTTCGGAAGATCGCGTTCAAATTCAAACTTCGGCGGCGGAAGCTTTAAGTTCTGATTAGGTGCCGGAAAAGTATTTGGTAAAACCGCGATAATTAAATAATGAGATATACCCGGTATTTCGGACGGCTTGCGTCTGTTGCCGGGTTTATTTTTTGTACCGTAAAGTTTACATTTGCCGCAAGAAAAACAGGCGCGCTTATATTAAAATATTTTTTGTATTTACTCGGAAAGGAAAAGATAAATGGATAATACAAAGAAGATATATCTTTTTGAAGAGGCACCCGTAACAAAGGCGCTTATAACGCTCTCCGTGCCTACGGTCATAAGCTCCCTTGTAATGATATTGTATAATCTTGCGGATACTTATTTTGTAAGTATGCTTGCGGATCCGATACAAAACGCTGCGGTAACGCTTGCAGCGCCCGTACTTCTTGCTTTCAATGCCGTAAATAACCTTTTCGGCGTAGGATCTTCAAGCCTTATGAGCAGAGCGCTCGGCAAAAAGGACTACGAAATGGTAAAGCGTTCGTCAGCGTTCGGATTTTATCTTTCGCTTTTGTGCGGACTGCTGTTTTCGCTCTCGTTTTTCACGCTGAGATCGCCTATGTTAAGACTTCTCGGAACAGACGCGCAGAATACCGCTGCAACCGCAGAGTATCTGAAATGGACGGTCGGATTCGGCGCTGCGCCCGCAATTCTCAATGTCGTAATGGCATATCTTGTGCGTTCCGAGGGCGAGTCGCTCCACGCAAGTATCGGAACAATGAGCGGCTGTCTTTTGAATATTGTACTTGATCCGATTTTTATACTACCGTTCGGATTTAATATGGGAGCTGCCGGCGCAGGACTGGCGACGTTTATCTCAAACTGTGCGGCGTGTCTTTACTTCTTTGTGCTGCTTGCCGTAAAGAAGAATAAAACATATGTCTGCATAAACCCCGGAAAGTTCAGACCGTCGCGTGCGATAACTTTGGGCGTATTTGCGGTTGGCGTTCCTGCGGCAATACAGAATCTGCTTAACGTCACGGGCATGACGGTGCTTAATAATTTTACCGCCGAGTTCGGTTCCGACGCCGTTGCCGCAATGGGAATAGCACAGAAGATAAATATGATACCTCTCTACGTCGCGCTCGGAACGTCGCAGGGTATTATGCCGCTTGTCGGATATAACTACGCTAACGGCAATATAAAGCGCATGAAAAAGGCGGTCGTTCTGTCCGAGAAGATAACGCTGTTGCTTATGGCGCTGATGACGGGAATGTTCTTTGCTTTCCCCGGATTCTTCGTCGGACTTTTCATGAAGAACGAGATAATTCTCGGTTACGGATCGGCATTTCTTCGCGGAATGTGTCTGTGTCTGCCGTTTCTCAGCACAGACTTTCTCGCAGTAGGCGTATTTCAGGCGTGCGGAATGGGTAAAAAGTCGCTGGTGTTTGCAATACTCAGAAAAATCGTGCTTGAAATTCCCGCGCTGTTTATACTCAATTATTTCTTCCCTCTTTACGGACTTTGCTATGCGCAGACTGTCGCGGAAATCATACTTGCGGCTGCCGCAGTCGTTGTCACGGTAAAGATGTTTTCAAGGCTTGAAAAGCAAAACGCCGTCGTAAAGGAGGACTGAACAAAATGGAAAGCACATTTTCAAGAACCGAGCTGCTGCTCGGAAAAGAGGCAATGCAAAAGCTTGCTGACTCACGCGTTATTGTGTTCGGCGCAGGAGGAGTCGGCGGATACTGTATCGAGGCGCTTGCAAGAACCGGTGTCGGAGAGATAGACGTTGTGGATAACGACGAGGTCGCTCCGTCAAATATAAACAGACAAATAATCGCGCTTTGCGATACCGTCGGCATGAATAAGGCAAAAGCCGCGTGCGACAGGATAAAGAGGATAAACCCCGATATAAAAGCAAACGCACTGCCCATGTTTTTCACAAAAGACAATGCGGATAGCGTTGATTTTGAAAAGTATGATTATATCGTAGACGCGATAGATACGGTAAGCTCAAAGATACTGCTTGCGGAGCTTGCACAGAAATACGGCGTTCCGATAATTTCCTCAATGGGCGCGGGAAATAAGCTTTGTCCGCAGGCATTTGAGGTTTCGGATATATATAAGACAAGCGTTTGCCCGCTGGCAAGGGTAATGCGGCTTGAACTCAAAAAACGCGGCATAAAAAAGCTCAAAGTCGTGTACTCAAAGGAAAAGCCGATAAAGACGGGCGCGGTAAATACAGATCCGGATTCAAAAAGAAGGAGCATACCAGGCAGCGTCGCGTTTGTGCCGTCTGTTGCCGGACTTATCATTGCGGGTGAGGTCATAAAGGACATAACCGGCGTGAGAGAACAGTTTTAAAGTTACAGCATTTTGCCGGTGAACTGTCTTCTGAATTTCCCGGGAGTTGTTCCGCAGTGCTCTTTAAATGCATAGGCGAAGTAAGAACCGTTACCGAATCCTACGGCAAAACTTATTTCGTCTATGCTTTTATTTGTTTTTATAAGCAGTTTCTTTGCCTCGTCCATGCGGACTTTGAGTAAATACCTGTGAAAAGTCGTGCCGGTATGTTGTTTGAAAAGCCGTGAAAGATAGTATGGGTGATATCCGAATTTTTCGGATAAAACGTCCGCGTCAATTTCTGAGGCGAATTCTCTGTGTACATACGACAGCATCTGGCTTACAAGTGTCGGAAATCCGTTTTTTTGCGTGCGGTAAGAACAGAAAATATCTGTCAGTACGTATTTCAGTGCCGCCGAGCTTTTTTCAATGCGCATTTCGTCATTTGTCGCGGCAAGATCGGAAAGCTCATACAAAAAATCACGGTATCTGCGGCAGTTTTTTAAAAATATATGCGATGAGAAAAATGAATTGTCCGGGTTTTTAAAAACAAGCTCATTTCGGAACTTATCTTCACGGCACGGAGATATAGGAACGGTGTTTTCACAGTGAGCCATGTCAAGATCGAAATTCACTTTTAATATGTTTTCGCACTTTTCCGAGTCTGCCTCAAATCTGTACGGCACAGCCTCTCTTATAAGTATTATGCAGTCGGGAGAATACTCAAAGCATTCGTTGCCCGTATAGACTTTGCCGTAAGTGTCGTTTATATAGAAAAGCCTGCAATCGTATGCAAGGACAAAGGTTTTGCTTAATGTGGGCTTTCTTGATACTCCGCAGTATCTTACAAACGGATTTACGCCGCGTATTTCCAAAACACTCACCTCTTACCGAAATTATAATATAACGGCAGTACTTTTTCAATGCAAATGTTTGTTTTTCTATAAAAAAAGTGTATTATCCGCATTGCTGTGTTTGTTATTTGGATATATAATCGGAGTGTCGGGAGGAAACTTTATGAATTTTGATAATATTTTTGCAAAAGACGAAAACGGAAACGTATATAGGGGCTATGCAGTTGAAAAATCCGACCGCATTCGGATTGTAATTCCCAAGGATTCGATACCGGACAACGTAAAAAAACTTTATGCGTTTACAGGCGTATTTCCGCAGAACGCCGGAAGTGCCGGATATTATGTAACAGGCGCAGACAAAGCACGACATACCGGTTATCTTACATATTTTAAAGAACGCGGTAATTTTTCGGATACGGTCGGCACTCAGCTGCTTTATATGTTCGGTGTAAAATGCGAAGATGAGACTCTTCTTTGTGTGCCTGCCGGAATGAGATATGAGTGGCACGGATATATCGAAAATAAAAACGGAGTATACAGCATCGGACTGTACTATGACTTGTCGGCATGCAATATATATGAGGATATTGTACTTGACGTTTTTTCTTTGGGCAAGAATGCGGACTGGAAAACAATGGCAAAGCGTTACAGACGGTTTAAGATGGAAGAAGATGGGTGTAAACTTATCCGCGACAGAATAAGTGACTGTCCTGCTCTCGGATACTGCATGAAAGCGCCCGAAATAAGAGTGCGCATGGGCTGGAAACCCGTTCCGCCCGAAATAGAGGAGCAGACTGATGGGAACGAGCCGGAAATGTATGCGGCGTGCAGTTTTGAACGCGTAAAGGACATAGTGGACGCACTCAAAGTGCGGGGCGTGGAATACGCCGAGATATGTCTTGTAGGCTGGAATAAAAGCGGTCATGATGGCAGATGGCCTACGGCGTTTCCCGTGGAAACGGCTCTCGGAGGAGAGCAAAAACTGAAGGAACTCATAGAGTACGCAAAGGCAAACGGATATAAAATAGTCTGCCACACAAATAGCACAGACTGTTACAGCATATCCGATAAGTGGGACGGCGGAAGCATTGCGATAAAGAGCAAAAACGGCGAGCTTTCAAAAAATGCTTGCTGGAGCGGAGGAAGAATGTATAATCTTTGTCCTGAAAAGGCGCTCGGATTTGCTAAGAAACTGTTCCCAAAACTGGCTGAGTTAGGTTTTGCAGGACTTCACTATGTTGATGTTATAAGCCTTGTTGCACCGAGAAATTGCTTTGATAAAAAACACCCGGTTACGTCAAGGCGGTGTGCCGAAATATATAAGGAAATAGCAAGGCTCGCAAAAAAGTATATCGGCGGGTTTTCCTCAGAGGGAACGTGCGACATATATGCGGACGTTCTTGATTCCGGACTATATACAAGATTTAACCGCATTTGCGGTGTCGGATTTGATAAGGGAATACCGCTTTGGGAATTTGTGTATCACGGCATTGTCATGGGCAGTCCGTCGACAAACAGCATAAACTATACGATAAAAGGTGATGAAGAACGGCTTGAGGTATACGAATATGCGTCGCGTCCGTCGTTCTATATATACTCGAAGTTTGTTTCGGGAGATAACTCAAGATGGATGGGAAACACCGATTTTTACGTAAATAACAGTGAACAGCTCGAGTACTGTGCCGAAAAAATCGCACAGGGCTGCAAGGAGTACGGCAGAATAAGCCGTTTGCAGACCGAAACCATAGAGGATTATACTGAACTTGCCGACGGCGTGTACAGTACACTCTTTTCCGACGGAACAAGGATAATTACAAACCGCGGTACAGCACTTGCCGTTCTCGGTGACGGCACAGAAATACCTGCTTTAGGATATGTTGTGTCTTAGCGTCAAGCAGGTAAACGTATTGATCTTTACTGTCGGAAACTAAGATTAAATATCGCATACGGTGCGTTACACAAAAATGTTTCGCGCCGTTTTTTATTCTCTGTTTTTGAGTATTTCGGTAAGTTTAATCTTTGAAAGATACCTTACAAGCATAAGCCTTGTTGCAAAGTAGCTTGCAAGCACGATAGCTATTATTATTGCATATTGTATCGGCGTGATAACAGCCGGGAAACCTCCGTTTACGTTTGAAACGCAGTACGGATACATATACTTGATTATCACACGGCAAATCGGCATGCCTATAATTATCGACGCAAGCGTTACGTAGAATGAACTGCCTATGTAAAAGCTGTTTACGGTCTTTTCGGGGTATCCGAGAGCTTTGAGCAGTGATACCGAAAAGCTGCTGCGGTCTATTTCAAGTTTCATAAGCAGATACATTACCGAAACAAATATAATTACCGAAACGCCTATAAGAATCAAGATCATATCCCACATAAGCGTCATGAATTTTGCGGCGCCTGATTCAAGATCGGTTTTGACTACCTCGGAGAGTGCCATGTTGTGCCTGAATTCAAGCTTTTCGTCGGAATATACCGTGTTGTAGTAATAGTCATAGGCTTTGGGCGGACGCTGACCTCTTTTAAGCTCGTCCTTATCAAAATAATCAAGCCCGAACGCCTCTCTCATAGCGTCAAGATTCATGAAGAAATAAAGTCCGCTGCCGAATTTGACTTCTCCCGCAATTTTGAAGGCATAGCGCCTGTCCTCGGAATTGTCGTGAAATACTACCGTGTCGCCGACGTGATAGCCGAATTTTGTTCTTACAGCGTCAGACATATATACCTCGCCGGGTTCTTCCGAAAGCGTCGGTGCAAAGTCAAAATACGGGTTGTCCGTGCCGATGCCCGAAAGAGTGACCTCCATTTCTCCGCCGGTCAGCGCGTAATCCACGTTGAAACCGAGAGTGTAGCCCACGACCGAGTTGTCGGGAAGATCCGATACGGGATTTCGCAGAATGTAGAGATAGTTGTAGTTTACGTCGTCGGTTATGCAGTTTATGTAAGAGCTTATGCTGCCGTAGCACGCAACCGAAAACATTATAAGCAGCACCGATATTATAACTCCTGCAAACAGCGTAAGGTTGCCCTTCAATTCGCGGCAGAACTGTCTTATTCTGAACTTTGTTTCAAAGTTAAAATTCTTTCCGAGATCAAAATTGTATTTTCCGGAAGCCGTGATTTTTGCGTGCATCATTGAAAGCGGCGTTTCGGAAAGCTTTTTGCCGAGCACTCTGCGGTTTATGAGATAGGATAAAACCGTCGGCACGCCGAGCGCGTATAAAACGAGATACAGCGGATATACGTGTACTATTTCGGGAAAAGAATACATCGTGCTGTAAGACATTGACAGCGGATCGGTAAGCAGTATTCCGCCGATAAAGCCGATAAGCGCGCCCGTGCATGAGACTATCATGGGCGTTTTGAGATAGTGCGAGAGGATCTCGTTCTTTGAATATCCGAGAGCATAGAGCGTGCCTATTATGCCGCGCTCTTTTTCAATGGTTCCCGACGCGAAGATCGAGAGCATATAAACCAACAAAAGCAACAGTATTACTCCGACGACGAGAGCCGCCTGTTTTCCGAGTTTTGAGTCATTTAGTGCGTCGTTTATGCGTATACTGTACTTTGCCTCGGAGAATGACGACAGATTTACAAGTTCAACCTTTGTGTTCTGTTCCAAAAACTCCGAAAATCCGTCTTTTATTTCGGCAGCCGCATAGCTTATGTTCATGGCGCCGTTGTACAGCGGCTGAGACGAACTTCCGGCGCCGTATGCCTTGCCAATGTTTTCAATTCCGTGAGCAAGCTGAGCCGCGCCGAAGCTTATCGAATCCATAGCGCCGTTGAATTCTTTCTTTAAATCGTCCGCAGAGTTTACAAGCGAACGGATATATGTGTCGCTTACGGCGTTTGTGTCGAAATCGAGCTTTGCAAGCTTTTTGCGCAGCTGTTTTGCAGTGCAGTTTTGACCGAGCTTGAAAGCGTAGTTGTAGACTATCTTGTTTGTGCCGCGTATTTCGTCAAAGGCTTTTGACGTTACAAGAGCTACGGAAAATTCGTCGTTTGCCGCAACGTCGCTTGTGTTTTGCTTTACGTAGCAGTAGTCGGGCAGGCAGCCGATTCCGCATATGTAAAACAGCCTGTCTCCGACGTAAAATTCGTCGCCGACGTTAAGCGAGTGCTTTTGCGCGTAAAGTTTTTCGATAAAAAGCTCGTTGTCGTATCTCGGAACGCGTCCTTCTTCGGGATATGCGCGGTCAATGTATTTTCTGTCGGTAAAAAAACGCAGCTGTGAAACGGAGTTTACGTATATATCCGTGTAAAACATTTTTTCTATAACGACGTCAAGTTCCGAAAGGTCGGACATATTTCTCTTTGAAAGCGGAATATATGTCTCAAAGCTGCCGTCCTCAACGTTGGTTTTTTCCCACTCCGAGTGTATGACATAGGAAATACATTCGGTTGTCGAACAGAGCGCCACAACCATCGCCATAGAGAGCGAGATTATGAGTATCATCGCAATGTTGCGCACCGCGTTTTGTTTGAAGTCTCTTAAAATTCTCTTGTTTAGTACCATGGCGTGTTACCACTCAAGCTCTGCTGCGCAAAGCCTGTTTTGCGTTACGGTAATGCCGCTTACGCGTCCGTCTTTGAGCTGTACGGTCTTGTGAGTCATAAGGCTTATGGTCTGGTTGTGCGTGACCATGAGAATTGTCGTGTTGTATGCCGAGTTTATGCGCTCGATAAGCGAAAGAATGTCCTTTGAGGTCTTGTAGTCGAGAGCGCCGGTCGGCTCGTCGCAAAAAAGCAGTTTCGGATTTTTTATAAGCGCGCGTCCTATCGAACATCTCTGCTGCTGACCGCCGGAAAGCTCGTGCGGAAATCTGTTTTTCAGCTCCGTAAGTCCGAGAACATCAAGTATTTCGTTTATGTCAAGCGGTTCGTCCGATAAATATTCTCCGACCTGAATGTTTTCAAGCACCGTAAGGTTCGGCACAAGGTTGTAAAACTGAAATACAAATCCCAGATAGTTGCGCCTGAATTCGGAAAGTCCGTCTGCGTCAAGTCCTACGATGTCGTTGCCGTCTATTGTAATTCTGCCGCTGTCGGCTCCGTCAAGTCCGCCTATAACGTTGAGCAGAGTTGATTTTCCGCTTCCCGAAGGACCGAGTATCGTACACATTTCGCCCTTTTCTACGCTCATGTTTATACCGTTGAGTACGTCAACCTTTCCCGTTCCTTCACCGAAACTCTTTTTCAGATCCGAAACCTCAAGATATGCCATGTTTTTTCACCGCTTTCATCTGCCATATACGGATTAGTTAATTTAAACTAACCACGATTCTTAAAAACAGCGGAAAAATACGTTTTTACCGTGCTTCTTCCGCAAATCAGAATGCTTATTCTTACAGATATATTATAGCATTGAAATCTGATTTGTCAAGACTAACCGAAGTATTTACAATTTGCGTCTTGCGTGTTTTAAATCCGTATAAATCTTCCGTTTGCGGACAAGAATAACATGTATAAATAAAAAATGTATACGGAGGAATGTATATGAAAGAGATGTTTTGTTTTCAGTGTCAGCAGACCGCGCATAATACGGGCTGCGACGGCAAGGCAGGCGTCTGCGGCAAAAAGAGCGACACGGCAAATTATCAGGACGAGCTTACGGGCACGCTTATAGGACTTGCAAGAGCGGCAAAGCAGGGAAGTCCCGACGCGGATACCGACGTTCTTGTGCTTAAAGGTCTTTTTACCACAATAACAAACGTAAATTTCAATAATCAGACAATAATTGAACTTAAAGAGCAGATAGAAAAAGAAAAGCTGCGCATAAATCCGTCGCAGACCGAAAATTACGACGTGAAGAATATCTGGAACGATAACGAAGATATACGTTCGCTGAAATCGCTGATACTTTTCGGAATAAAGGGAATGGCGGCATATGCATACCACGCGTATGTCTTGGGCAAGACAGACAGAACCGTTACGGATTACCTGTATGAGGCGCTGTACGCTCTCGGAGAAAACAAAAGCGCGGACGAACTGCTCTCGCTTGTATTAAAGACAGGAGAAGTCAATTTCAGATGTATGGAAATGCTTGACGCGGCGAATACCGAAAGCTACGGAAATCCCGTGCCGACCGAAGTTCCGCTGACCATAGAAAAGGGACCGTTTATAGTTGTTAGCGGACATGATCTGCACGATATGAAGCTGCTTCTCGAACAGACAAAGGATAAGGGCATAAATATATATACCCACAGCGAAATGCTGCCGGCGCACGGCTATCCCGAATTAAAGAAGTATAAGCATCTGAAAGGCAATTTCGGAACCGGCTGGCAGAATCAGCAATCGGAATTTCATAATATCCCGGCACCCATACTCTTTACCACCAACTGTATTATGCCCGTAAGACAGAGCTATTGCGACCGCGTTTTTACAACGTCGATAGTCTCGTATCCCGAAATGGTGCATATCGGCGACGATAAGGATTTTACGCCCGTAATAGAGAAAGCTCTCGAATGTAAGGGATATGACGAAGATAAGCATATGACGGGCATGAACGGCGGAAGTACGGTGACGACGGGATTTGCACGTAACGCCGTGCTTGAAAACGCAGATAAGATAGTGGAGCTTGTAAAGGAGGGTAAAATAAGACACTTCTTTCTCATAGGCGGCTGCGACGGAGCTGCCCCGAGCCGAAGCTATTATACGGATTTTGCAAAGCTTACACCAAAAGATACGCTTATTTTAACGCTCGCCTGCGGAAAGTACCGAATAAATGATCTCGATCTCGGCGAAATAGAGGGAATACCGCGTATACTTGACTGCGGACAGTGCAACGACGCATACAGCGCGATAAAGATTGCCACAGCGCTTGCGGAAGCCTTTGACTGCAGCGTGAACGACCTTCCTCTTACGCTTGTTTTGTCGTGGTACGAGCAGAAAGCCGTGTGTATTCTGCTTACGCTTTTGTATCTCGGAATAAAGAATATATATCTGGGACCTACGATACCCGCGTTTGTGTCGGACGGAGTGCTGAAAGTGCTTGCCGAGAACTATAAGCTTACTCCTACAAGCGAACCTAAGGCAGACCTTGAAAGAGTTTTCGGAAAACTGTGAGCGTAATATGTTACGAGCAAAAATACTGATTTGAAAGCACAGCTTTTTGAATTATAAGAATACAAACAGAATATAAGAAAGACGGCAGATAGAAATATCTGTCTTTTTTCATGGCTGAAATCGGCTGCGCTACGGCGCGTTCAAAAATAAACAGCCCTGTCTGCAATGCAGAAACAAGACTGTTTTGAAATTCATTATTGTTTTTCCCTTGCGTAAAGTGCGGCACACACGGCAAGCGATTGGGTTATTGACACGCCTGCCGCGGCTGCAACGGACGGCGCAAAGCACAGAGAATGTACCGTTTGCCGACGTGTTTTGGAAAATGAAACGATTCCCGCACTCGGATATACGATTACCTTTGAATTGAACTATTCGTCGGGCACGGCAACTACCGCGCAAACGGACAAAAGCGGCAAACTCAGCGCTCTGCCTGCGCCGAGCCGCAGCGGATATCGTTTTAACGGCTGATATACGGTGCGGAGCCGCTCGGAACATGGCAAAAAATTGTTCTCGGGCGGCTTTTTTTCCCTAAAATTATCTGGGAGTGCTGCCTTTTCGACTTAACGTAAAAAAGAGCTGAATTTTTCATTCTGCTCTAAAATTCTTCCGTAAATAAAATTTGATTAAATAAAAAAACACGGCAACAGAGAAAGATTGCCGTGAAAGTTGAAAAAAATGCTTTCAGCCGTATTATAACCCTACATTTTTTAATAAAGTCCGTGCTTCTGCCGCAGAATCTTCTGAAATTGTGCCGTTGTATTTCAGTTCGTTTACCGTACGTTTCAGATGACCGCAGAAAATTAGTTTTCCCCAGCGGCGAACCTCCATGATCGGCGTGAGCCACCTGTGTTTCTGCAAAATCGGATAATGAAACTTTATTATATCATAGGGAATAAAAATTTTGGAAAGCGCATATTTCAATTTGCCGCCCTGTTTTTGCTGCTGTACCGCCACTCGATTGGTTGTCGTTCCGTATACGCCACCGCGAAGAATATATTCTTCCATCTCCCTTGTGATTTCCGTATGCTCTGCATTTCCGAACCATACCTCAGACAAAAGCTCAGCCTGCTTTGCGAAAACGTCGAGTCCGCCGTCAGAGAGTAATTTTTCGCGGTTTTCTCTGTTAAAGTCAATCCTGTGGTTCAGAACCCATATGTCTAAAAAAGGTCGTATTCCGCAACCGCCCGTACCTACGAAATGCTTTGCCATGTGCGCGATGTGATAGAAATAGAACATTTCGTCTGGCATTTCGTATTGATAATTACACCCGTCGTGCTTTACGGCAACATTCCAAATTTGCTTTAATACTGCCGCAGCGGAATTAGCCCTGTTATCCTCTACAAGATCATAATGCACTTCAATATGTACGCCACCTTGTGTAAACATAGAAATGTCGTGAGAATTTTGCGATTCACGTCTGTATCCGAGATTGTCGGATAGATATGAAACCGTCCTTTGCAGATCTTCTGCGTGAACAAGAACGTCGATATCACAGCTTGTCCGCATCCACGGTTCGGGATAATACTGCCGTAAAACAGACCCTTTGAGCGGTATAAACGGGATTTCTGCTTGTTCAAGTGCAGCACATAGCTTTGTCAGCTCGTATTTAAGCTTTTCGCACCGATAAACTGCGGTCAGTATTTTGCTTTCGAGGTTCTTATTGCCCTCATCAAGCAACCCATTCTTTTTTAGCGCGAATACAATCAAATGTATGACGTCATGCTTTTGGGCAAGCGACGTGATTTCAGGTAACATATCAGGACTGTACAGTGATATTTCTTCACTTGAAAGAAGACCGCCACAAACTGCCGAACGAAGCAGCGCGAACATCACCTTACTTGTTTCTGTATTCATAGCGATTTTCCTTTCTTAAATTAGTCCCGTCTGAAAATGTCTCTTGTATAAACCTTATCTGCTACATCGTCAAGGCAGCTGTCATATCGGTTTGCGATAATGGCGTTGCACATCTCCTTGAATTTTACAAGGTCGTTGACAATCTCGCTGCCGAAGAAGGTTTCTCCGTCCATTAATGTCGGTTCATAAATAACAACCGTTGCGCCTTTGGCTTTGATACGCTTCATTACGCCCTGAATGGACGACTGACGGAAGTTATCGGAGTTGGATTTCATCGTCAGCCGATGCACGCCAATCGTCACAGGAGTTTCATTTGCCTTATTGTAAGCGTTATCTTCCTCTCAAATAAATCATTTGTTAGGTTAATAATATAATCTCTATAAATCTATATACCGCTTTCATCAATTGCCGGCAAAAGCACGAGATACTTCATCATCCCAAATAAACAGCATGAGTTAGAGCCAATGTCACGGCGTGAGATAAATCTTGTTTTCAAAAAATAAACAAATCCCTATAGATTTCCATCGTAAGTTTATTCTGCGAATTAAATCTAAAGAATAACAAGATATTTCGCTATGAACAAGCCCAAACATTATGCTTTCCATCGCGTCCACTGCCCTTATCAATCGTCGTTGCCAAAGTAATTTTCTTCCAACATCAAACATAAACAGTGATAAATCGGCAAATGCAACTCTTGCACCATATACGTTTCACTCTGCGGCGTTTTCACACATACATCCGCAAAAGCGGACAATTTGCTGTCTCTCTCGCCGGTCAAACCGATAACTTTCATTCCTTTTGCACGAGCAACTGTTGCCGCATACATAACATTCTTGCTGTTGCCCGAAGTAGAGATTCCCAAGAAGACATCACCCGCATTACCGTATCCATTTACTTGCTGTGCAAAACAGAGAAGCGGCTCGCAATCATTCATATACGCTGTGGAGAGCGCCATATGACCGTCAAGGGCGATGGCCGGCAATGCCCCTTCCAGTTTTTTTGCAAGAACTGCGCCCAGTTCGGAGTCACTGGACATCAATTTTTCCGCAAAATCTTGTTCGATCTTTCGATCCAACACGAAAGATTTCATAAGTTCTCCAACGATGTGTTCTGCATCTGCCGCAGATCCGCCGTTGCCTGCAATCAACAATTTACCGCCATTTTGATAACAATTTGAAATCATGACATATGCTTTTGCTATGTCATCTTTTACTCCCACCAAAATGGGATAACGTTTTACCAACAAGTCAAGGTGTTCAGCGACTCTCTTTTTTGTCATTTTGGCTTCTCCTTATACAATTATCTTTTTCAGCAATGCCATGAGCGAAGTTCCTGTAACATTTTGTCCATATTGCTCGATCCCTATCAATCCTGTTTTGCATCCTGCCGCTTTTCCAGCAAGAATATCATTTTCACTATCACCAATCATCCACGACAATGATAGATCGATATTGAACTCTTCAGCCGCTTGTAATAGCATGCCGGGTTTGGGTTTTCGACAATCGCAATCAATCTTCAGTTCCGGAACTTCTCCGTCATAGCCTTTGTGAGGATGATGAGGGCAAAAATAGATTCCGTCAAGATAGGCGCCGTCATAGCCAAGTAGCGTTTCCATTTTATTGTGTATCTCATCAAGTTCTCCAAAGGTCACCTCTCCTCGTGCGATCACTGGTTGATTGGTAACTACTATGGCAAGATACCCGCTATTGTTGATAGCCCTTATCGCGTCGGAAACACCATCTATTAAATCAAAATCATCAATATTACGCAAAAAAGCAACATATTTATTGATGGTTCCGTCACGATCCAAAAAAATCGCTCTTTGTTTTCGTCTTAAATTTTTTGCTTGCACTGTTCCGTTCTCGAAATCATTACAGACCGCTTTGTAGCGTTCGGGAGTACCCATATCTTTTACATATTCGGGACTGTCGTAGACATACATTTTACCCGTTCCCGCAAGCGGTTTTAGAATCTGACGATCCAAATCAATTTTGGATGTCATGATTTCGCATGCCAATACTCGCGGAGAAATGATATGCAATCCGGCATTCACTCTGTTACGATAATATTTTGGGCGATCTTCCTCTTTCGTGAGCCATTGTTTAACTGCACCATCCTCATCAGAAATGATCAACCCACTATCATACGGATGACTGTTTGGATGCGTAAATAATGTAACAAGTCCACCTTTTTGTTTGTGATACGCAACAAAACGGTTAAAGTCAATATCAAACATCGCATCTGCATTGAGCAACAAAAAATCTTCGGTTAGCTTGTCTTTCATTTGAAACAAAGCGCCTGCATTTCCAAGCGGTTGTTCTTCTATGTAGTAATCGATGTGAACATCAAATGGTTCTCCGGTAGCGGGAGACACTTTTCTTCCGTCTCCAAAGTAGTCCATGATAATATGTCCCAGATGGCTGACCGTAATAATAAAATCACTAAAGCCCTGATCCCTTAAGCACATAATCTCATGTTCCAAAACGGGCATATTCCCAATTCTTATCATTGGTTTCGGAATATCGCTTGCAACAGAGGAAATACGGGTTCCTTTGCCGCCGGCCATTATAACTGTTTTCATATTTTACCTCCTGTAATACTTTATCGAGGAATATAATCTTCCGGTGTATAATGGATAACTCTTGTTCCACCCGTTTCAAAGGAGAATGGTATGTACATCAACTCTTTCATAGCATTCATAACGGATTCCTTATATTCCGTCTGAACATAGAAAACTAAAAAACCACCGCCGCCCGCTCCGAGCAGCTTGCCACCAAGTGCACCTGCCTTAATGCCTTTCTCATAAAAAGCGTCTATGCTACTGGTTGAAATTGCCGAACCGGTTTGCTTTTTCAATTTCCATGTATGAGCCAGCAGTCGTCCGAAATCATCTAAATCCGTTTCCGAATCTGTCAAAACCTTTTCTGCATCATCAACTAACGCATGCATTTCTCGCAATTGATTTCTTTTTTCTTCCGCAGATACATTGTTTACTTTTTGCACGTCAGACGAAAAACGGGTAAAGCCTGTAAAAAACATCAACAAATTATTATTCAAGCGTTGTTTTCTTTCCGGTGAGATGATGATTGGAAGAACTTCGTATCCATCAGCATTGAAGTTAATGCGATTAAATCCTCCGAAAGATGCCGCTATCTGATCTTGCCATCCTCCAGTCTCGTTACACAGCACACGCTCCAAATAAATTGCTTCATCAGCAAGTTTCTTCTTGTCCGCATATTTACCTTTCAAAGCATAAAAAGCATTCAACATTCCAACAGCAAATGAACTACTCGTTCCCAATCCAGATCGTGCAGGAAGATCTGCTTCGTAAGTCAACCTAATTTCGTGCATATCCAACATCTTCATTGCTTCACGAATGGCAGGATGTTGAATATCATCGACACTTGTTACACGTTCCGTCTTTGAATATGACAACTCTGTTGAATAGTCAAAAAATCGCGGTAGATGTCGCACATTCACATAACAGTATTTATCAAACGTTGTGGAGATAACCGCACCGCCATGTTCTTTAAAATAGTTTTCTATGTCCGTTCCGCCGCCAAAAAAAGACATGCGGAAAGGTGTTTTAGTTATAATCATTCGACATTCCTCCATCGCAAAAACTGTTTATTTGCTTTATCACCTCTAATTGTTGAGGCGTATTTTTGAAATCGCAGTTATTTAGAAATTCATCAAAACTTGCATACACTGGCTTAGTATTAAAAAGCATTTACGCTATTCCACATATCATCAGCTGATCTACTGACATTGCGGAATATTGATCTAGAGTTTCTTTAGTATTTGGCATAAACAATTCAAAGAAAGAATCTGTCATTTCCTCAATTGTTGTCTTCAATCCTGTTCGCCCATAGATTGTATTGGCACATCGTTTTGTACTCTCCACACTTTTTCACTTTATAGGATAATCTTCCTACATGCAAAACACTTTTACAGGACCGCTTGCAATGACAACATTATTGTAAAAAGCGCCTTTCATCAATGAGTTCGCACCAATTATACAGTCATTTTCTATAGTAGTATCCATTAGTATGGAGCGCGTTGACCGACAACACACTATCACCTGTACAGGACAGCCTTGTAAAATTTGACGTACCGCAGTTTGGGACACTGCGACTATACAGTCGTGCTCACCTATAGACACCGCGTATGCCTCTTATTTGCGTCAATTAACGTATAGTTGGGAGTATGTTTTCCAATTTAAACCCCATTTTTTCTTATGTAATCTTTATACGCAAAATTAGAACATGTGTTTAGTTAAACAATTTTCTTGAGTAAGCTTAGTTCTCACAATTCATTATCTCCTTATAAATTTCTTGATAAATGGTATTTTTCTATATACTGTTATTCGTTCCGACTTGCTGTACACTCCATATAGATATACAGGAATACAAACAGCAGTTGAAACAAGTGCGTAACACAATAGAGACAACCATGAAGTCGGCAATTCAATCAGACGTACTACTCTCACACATAATGTCATGGCAGTGCCCGTAATCAGAATTCGGGCAATCGTAGTAAAATAAACTTTAGGTGAACGACCTAGACATCTTGCAGAGTAAATTGGAGTAAATATAAAATAGTTTCCCCATCCAATTACTGTTGTAGTCAACACAACGGCCACTGCACCAAAGTTATAAAACTTTATGAGAATAAACATTCCAGCCACATTCAATAAGCCACTAATAATTGTCACGAGGCAAGGAAACTTGTTTTTTAACGTCAATGTGTATGTGTAAAACATAGGAAACGCAATTCCCTCGCTAATGCTTCCTAAAAATGTGATTATGGTCAGCATGTGCAGAACAGATGGGTCTTGAGAGGGAGTCCATAGCTTAAAATACATATCACCAAATGACACGAAACCCGCAAACAACAATGCTGAAATGAAGCCATTTAATTTCATGCTTCCATTTATTACAGCAACAACGCCATTTATATCATTCTCGCCATATTTTTTTAGTAAAGTCGGCTGAAATGGAGATGCAAATAACTGGTACATGGTCGTAACAAGAGCTGATATGGTCTTAACTATAGATATTTGTCCCATGGCGATGCCAGTTAGGAAAAGATTGCTTATAATTAGATCGAGCCCTGTTTGTAAAATATTTCCTACACTATTTATAGCATTCCAAATACCGCTTAACACTAAATCTTTTACTGCATTTAGCTTAAAGAGTGTGTGTTTTATCTTGAGAGTGGGAACATATCGTTTCTCTGCAAAAAGATTTCCAACTGTATAAACTATTGATGATATAAGCAATCCCAAGCCAACATAAACAATGGATGGCTTTAGATGAGCAAACAAACACAACATCACCAAAGCCTCTGCCACATAGGAGAAAAGTTTTATTGTATTCATTACTTCCAGTTTATCTTCTATAAATGCATAAACACAGAAACATGATCCCGTTGTTAAAAACATATAATTCAGAAAATCCAGCAGTAGTAATATTTTTACTTCTGCTAAAAGATCGTTGGGAATCATAAGTAGTTTATCCACATATATGATGCCGACCCCAGCTAACATCAGAATGACGAATGAAAGAAAAACATTTGCGTAAAAAACACTACTGAAATAAATACTGGCTTTCTGTATATTATTTTCATGATATGCAATTGTGATATATCTCGAAGCATATGCGTTAAGGCATGAAGTAAAGATTATGGCGTAATTGGAAATATTTTTAGCTAATATTACAAATCCATATGTTTCTGCCCCCAGATGTTCTGTTACATAGCTTGTCAGAACAAGGGAAATTATATAATTAATTGACATAGCCACTATGGAAACAATCAAAGTACTGGAAATCTTCTTCGCACTAATATTATTCCCCGCCATATACGCACCTCCAATTAACTAATTTCTTTGCAGACTCTGCCTATCCTTCATAAATTGAATTGCCGATAAAACAACTGCATAATACAAAAATAATGTCATCGGATCGGCAAAATAATTTTCTATATTACTCATCAGCACAAAAAGTATCTGTACATATACAGCAAACAGGAACGCGAAATCACTGTATCCTCTTTTCCTGATTGCAAATAGAATATACCTGATTGATAAAACCACTGGCGCAAAGAGTGCTATAAAACCAAAGATGCCTCCCTCCACCAACGTAAGTAGATATGAGTTTTCCAACCATGCATATCCAAGTGCCTCTTTAATCTGGCCGATCCCATATCCAAACAAAGGTTTATCAAGAAAAAGTGCAAATGATTCAGCAAATGTATTCTCTCTTCCGTTCATCAATGAACCGCTAGCCAGTAATGCTTCGAATTTACCAAGAATAGTGTTCAATCCGGGGATATTATCCAAGCCAATATACGCCACAAGAACCACTAAAGAAATTGCTATGAAAATTTTAGAGATTACATTTCGTTTGGACTTGGAATACATCAAAGCAATTATAAATACAGAGACAGCCACCGAACCACGTCGCCCAGTAAAGAAAAGGGCGATGAGAAATAAAACCGACAGTATAATATAAATAATCTGCTTCGATTTTTCCCTTGATAGACGAACCTTGAGCAGAGTTATAATCAAGCCTACCGACAAATACATCGCACTAATACTAGACTGAACAGTAAAACCATAATAGAAAAAATTGCTATTCATTTGATATTTGATTTCCTCTTGTCTATATGCCGGAAGTAACGGCAACAACACCGCAGTATAGACATCAGGCATCAAAACTTGAATATAAAGGCAAATCAAATGAATAATGGAAAAAAGCAATATCAGATTATATATAGTTTCCTTTCGACAGTTTTTTGTAATCATCCGGGCGGCTATATAATAAATGATATAATTTCCTATTACAGCAAGGCTTCCAAAGATATCGGAGGATGTAACAGACAGGAAAAATAACACGCTCATAGAAGCAAAGAAACAGCAATCCATTTTGGATAGTTTATGTCTGTGCAAGAGAGCAAGTAATATGCTTAACGCAACTATAGCTATCCAAAACAACTGCGGAAAAGGCCTCAACACAAAGGACGAAGCGAAATAGAAATACCACATAGTAGCAAACGCCGGTATGCAATATATAACTTTATGTCCATCGTTAAACCTTTTTATTTCCATCACAATCCTCCTTTTCTTTCTTGTTCTACTACCGGAAGGTTCATTTGATTTTCCATTCGTTGTGAATATATCTTCCAGGTTCGTTATAGTTAAGGATTTTTGCATAATTTCCCGCCGCTGTCGCCCTATCGGGTATATCCTTAGTTACAACACTTCCGGCACCAATGGTGGCGTATCCCCCTATTGTAACTTTTCCCACAATGCATACATTGGGACCTATATATACATTACTCCCTATCGTTGCTCCTTCAGTAGTATTTGTACCGATCGTTGTAAACTGGCTGAGATTACAATTATCGCCTATGATTGTGTAAGGGCTGACTACTATAGGTCCATCATGACCGATGTATAAGCCATATCCTATTTTACACTTATAACTTATCTGGAGATTCTTATGAAAGTAGCGACTTACATAATAAAATAACCTCCAGAAATACTTAATACGACCTTCGCAGTTGCTCAACCTTATATATGTCTGATGTCTATATGTACTGGATAATATAAATAACTTTATAAACAACCATACAGATACACGTCCACAATATCTGAACAAATCACTTTTGATATATTCCAACATGAAGTATTCCCCACTAATTGTTATTGCCGAACCGATATTCCTCTGCTATTCAACAATTAATCAAATATACAATCCAGAATTCTTGCCAAATTTTTATTCCAGTTGTAATGCCTGTCATATAACTCTTTTATCTCATCTTGGCTAAACAAAACTTTATCTGGCTCAGCCAAAGCTTTGATGCTCTCTTTTAACTCATTTTCATCCGAGAAAACTAAACCAGTTTTTCCCTTCACAACCAACTCCTGCAATCCGGGAATAGCAGATACTATTACCGGTTTTCCAAACTTATAAGCAATAGGTAGAACACCGCTTTGAGATGCTTCATAATACGGCAGTACAACAAAGCGGCAATGTTCAAACAGAAATTGTATTTCTCCGTCAGAAATATATCTGTTAATAATACAAACTTTCTTATGGCTTGAAGTTGGTACAACTTCTCCTGCAACTGTTTTACCGGCAATAACCAAACTAAGACTACTATCTGATTCATTGCATACATCGTTGTACGCCTCAATCAAGCGATCAACGCCTTTATACCTATCGATCCTACCAAAAAACAAAGCATAGTTTCCAACATAATCATCGCCAAGTTCAGGTGGCCGTTTTATTTCCGCTGGAATAAGATGCGCCCCCAACGGAAGCACTGCGCATTTATCATTGAAGCCTCGATACCTTTGGCAAAATAATGATTTCGAATGTTCCGAAAGAACAACAACTAGATTCGCGGACGAAAAAGCACCCCGTCTATAAAAGCATCTTATTTTTTCTACAGCATAATTTCTCAGAGAAAAACGCTGTAAATGAGGAGTAACATCGTGAACAAATACCGCCGTCCTTATTTTTTTGTTCAATAAATGAACGACCATATTAGAACGAATAGCGTCATCAACAGCAATAAACACCTCTGGCGAAAAGCCTTCAATAGTTTTAACTAATCTGCGAACATATTGGCTGCGAATATTGATTGTCTTTTCATCCTCATATTCATAAATAATTCCCCTAAATTCATCTGCACACAGATACATACTTCCTTTAGGAACCATGAGTTTACACTCATATCCCAGTTTTAGTAAAGTATCTACAACTTGATTTGCAAGCTGCAGTATTCCTCCATCTTTAATCGATGTAAATACGACAATCATGTTTGCTCGCCATCCTTCATTCCTTATCATGATCACAAACGGTACACCTTATCCAAAGCTGCTTTATAAGTTTTAGAATCCAAGATCTCAGCAGCGCGTTTTAATGAGTTCTGGTGCATTCTTTGATACAAATCATTGTCTTTGAGAATCTTCAAGCACCTGTCAACTAGAACTGCATCGTCGTCGCTCAGATAGCCCGTCTTTCCATCCTCTACTACATACTTAACTCCATCCGTAGGCGTACTCACGATCGGAACGCCCAAAGCCATGGCTTCCAATACGCACATTGGTGTTCCTTCCCAACGCGATGTCATTATCATAACCTTAGAATCATGCATCATTTTAAGAGGATTGTTTTGATACCCCAGAAATTCAACATTACTTTGTATTCTATACTCTCTGCACAGTGTCTTTGCCTCATCTTCCAAATCCCCTGTTCCAACCACAGCAATTTTCACATTTGGAAGGTGCTCAACTATTGCTTTGAATACCCTCATTAACCTCTGCGGATCCTTTGGGTATGTTAATCTTCCGACATATATAACATCATAGTCATACATATTCTTATCCGTATTCATTTTCCGATACAATTCATCAATATCAATAATATTATAAAGAATTGAACTTTTCTTTCGAAATAGTTCGTGAAAAGCGTATCCGCTATAGGCACTCTGGGAGACCCAGAAAATATGTTTTGCCTTCATTGCAGCCAAAATATAAGCAATCGATTTCACCGAAAGCCCTCTGGAGTCAAAGTTGTTGTTATGAACGTGTGATATAAGAGTAATATTTCCGCAGGCTCTTGCGGCAATATAACTAGCTCTCATATCATGTGCATGTATAATATCAGGTTTATACTCTTTAATAACTCGTTTTACTTCTGACACTGTTAGATTATTAATTGGATAAAATTCAATTCCGCGTTCGTTCAATGCTTCGCTTATCTGTCCATCGCGGCTACAATATGCCATTTGCAAATCAGGTTCATTTTTCATCATTCCGATAATTTGACATACAACATTCTCCGCACCGGAAAAACGGTTGCTTTGAAGTAAATGCAACACTTTCATGTTTAATTCTCCTATAAAACCTCGGCGTAGATACTCCTCATCGCTTTCACTGACACCGAAGCATCAAAATCTTTAATTTTTGTCTTATTGAATCGGCTCATTTCATCGCATAAAGGTTTGTTGTCGCAGAGTAAGCCGATAGCCTTTGCAAACCCTTCGCTGTCAGACGGTTCACACAGAAAGCCGCCCTTGTTATCTGTTATCAAGTCGATATTGCCCCTTATTTTACTAACCACGCAAGGCAAACCGCTTGCCATAGCCTCCATAATTGAACGCGAAAGTCCCTCACGGAATGATGGCATCACAAAGCAGTCGGCAGCTTCATACAATTCCTTGACGTCGTTTCTGTAACCCAAGAAACGTATATTTTCAAACAATCCTGCTTTATTAGCTTGTTCTTTGAGTTCAGACTCTTTTTCACCAACGCCGCAAAGAATGTAGTAAACATTCTTGTTCTTCAACTTTTCCATAGCCGAAATAATTACGCTGTTATTCTTATTTGTGTTCAGTTCGCCTACCGAAATCAACAGAAAAGCATCAAGTGGAATACTTAATTCAATTCGTTTTTTTGCCCATAGCGGCAAGTAGTCAAGCAAGGATTTAGTGTACTCGTTAAAATTTACCCCCGAAAATTCCGCTTCGTAAACTTTACGAAGTTCTTCATTGACAGTTTCTGTGCTGAATTTTTGTATTGCAATAAGGTTATTTTTGCCCATTACCTCACGGAGATCTTTATCATTTGCCAAAAGTTTCAATTTTTCCGCATAAGCAGCAGTGTCTGTGGTTTCGCAGAGGAACCCGCCTTCTGTACCGTCAAGCAAATCGGTATTGCCTCTGATTTTGCTTGCAATACAAGGAAGTCCGGAAGCCATAGCCTCCATCATAGAACGGGGCAGTCCCTCTTGTTTGGTAGTGAACAGAAAAATATCGGCGGCAGAAAGCAATTCTTTGATATCCGAGCGAAAACCGAGAAAATGAATTTGTTTTGTAACGCTAAGACTCTCGGCAAGTTCTTTGAGGTTTTCTTCTTCCGGACCTTTGCCGCAGATAAAGTATTGCAATTTCGGATCGTATGTCTCGGAAATCGAACAGATCGCCGTGGCATAATTCTTTCGTTCAATCAAATCTCCCATGGATATAAGCGCAACGTCGTCTTCGCCAAGCCCTAATTCACGCCTTTTTTCCTCCCGGGATTTTTCACTCAGATTATATTGTGACGTATCAATTCCAACTCCGGGAACATAGTATACCTTTCCGTTTTTGCGCAGTTTTAATTTTGCTTTCGCAAGCTCAAAATCCTCGCTGTTTATGGTAATCAATGCATCGGTATAATGGGCAAGCCATTTTTCAACGGGATAGTACACAAGCCAATTTATCTTCGGCGCGCCTTTGTAGAAATGAAAGCCGTGTGCCTGATAAATAACCTTTTTTACCTTGCATTTTTTACCGGCAAGTCTGCCTAAAATTCCGCCTGTCGGAGTGTTGCAATGTATGTAATCAATATTTTCTTGTTTGATAAATGCGACAAGCTCTTTGTATGCCGTAAAATTTGTCTTTGCAAGCGGATTTCTTGGAATCGGGACACTTTTAATTTTTATATCATAGGCTTTTTCATCCGTCGCAATCTGCGACGGATCTGCGTCCTGCCAATTCGCAGCTTGATAAAAATCCATATTCAAACTATGCGCAGCTACAATACTTGCAGTAACAAACGTCGTTATTCTGTTTGAGATATTGGAGATAAACAATATCTTACTCATTTATCTGCCTCCTGTGGCACTCTTTCTTCCTCGGCTTTTGCTTTGACAGACTCATCGTTAGTATACACATTTTCCCTTTTTAAAACCGTTGCAATAGTCTTAAAAATTATTTTTATATCAAGCCACATTGTGACATTATGTGCATACCACGCATCATACAAACGCTTTTCTCTTACCCCCAAATTGTTGCGATAATATGCTTGTGTGTATCCGCTGATGCCGGGCCGAACGAGTAGCTTGTCTTTTTCATCTTCTTCGTATGTATCTTTTGATTCCACATCCCCCGCCCGAGGACCGATCAGGCTCATGTGTCCGAGCAGCACGTTGAAAAACTGCGGCAGTTCATCGAGAGATGTTTCACGGATAAAACGACCGATGCGGGTTACACGGCTGTCTTTCTGCGAATTATATGTACTCCCGTCATCATTTCGGATGTCGGGGGCATTCACTTTCATAGAGCGAAATTTGAGCATATTAAATTCTCTAAAGCCTTTTCCAATTCGGTGTGATTTGTAAAAAATCGGCCCACCGTCTTCGATCTTAATTGCTATTGCGATCGGAATTGTTATCAATAAAACGACGGGAAGGATAATAATGCAGAGTAATATGTCAATCAGGCGTTTCAAAACAATTTGGTAAAAGCCTTTATAATTTTTTTTGTTTTTGCTGCTTTCGTAAAGTTCTCCTACATTCTCAGTATTCTTTCGCTTTCCCATGTCTTTCGCCTCAATCCATCATAAAAATGGTCTTTCCTATTACCTTCAATACTTTTTCCGCATTTCCTATTGCCGTTTCAACATCACTCGCTTTCGCAACAATATATCCGCATCCGTCAAGGTTGGTATGATACTCTCTTACCGCCTGACCAACCTCTAAATGATGATATATTTCAACGCCATATTCTCTTTCCAAGCCTTCAAAATCGGGAAGTTGTTTTACAACACCATTACCAAAAGCGAGCAAGCGAGTAGCAACTGCGCTCTTTTGACGAGGCGTTAAGTCAATCTCATCACCGACGGCATTGCGTATCATATTCGCCACATAATCAACGCCAGTGCCATAAGGAATGATACACGGCCCTATCATATTGCCGCCCATTCTTGCACCGATGTCGATAATATGTATCTTGCCTTCGGCAGTGATAAGCATGTCCATATTCACTGAACCGAAATTTATACCAAGTGCTTTAACTGCGCTTTCAACGCATTTTTTTGCTCTTTCTTCCACTTCTTGGGGCAAATCCGTCGGAATAGCGTGCCCGAGCTCGGCATAATACGGAGGATTTGTCATCCACTTTCGCATAATCCCCAGAACATTGATCTTTCCGTTAGCAACAAGTGTTTCCGCCCCATATTCTTTACCAACGATAAAAGTTTCCACCTCGGCACGATGGGTAATCGATGCTGACATAGCGTTTTTACACGCTTCGGCAAACTGCTCTGCTTTATCTACGCGCGCAGCCCCGCGGCTTCCCGAGCCGTCGCAAGGTTTGACCATCACAGGGAACGTCAGCTTTCCGCAAAGAGCACCGATGTCTGTATTTTCGCCAACCTCGTAGGCCTGCTCTGTATCGTCAACTTTCGCCTCAAACAAGCGTTTACGTACTTTGCACTTGTTTTTTATGAGCTTTGCGACTTCGTAATCAAGTCCGCCAAGATGCATTTCTTTTGCTATGTAAGCGGCTGTCAAAACACCGTAATCGGTTGCGGCTGTCAGAACACCGTCGATATTTTCTTTTTGTGCATAAGCAAGGCAAGCTTTTTCATCCACAATGTTTATTACTGCGTGTTTGTCTGCAAAGTAAAATCCGACCGCTTTCGGATCCGCATCTACCGCCAATGTTTCGTATCCCATATTTTGGGCTTTCTTGATAACAAAACTTTGCAAAAAGCCTGCACCGACTATCAGTATTTTCTTCATAGGTTTCTCAAAGTTCCTTTCGCAGCTTCCATTCCTTGTACTTTAAGGTTTCCGACGCTCCGTAGGTCGTATATCCTCTGTGTTCATAAAATGCTTTTGCATGTTCGCTCTTATCGTAAACTTCACAAATAACTTCTATACAATCATTATCTTTTGCCAGGCGTTCAATCTCTGTTAAGCAATAGCTTCCGATTCCTCCCCCGGCAAACTCAGGGACAGTTGCCAATTTTTGAAACAAGAAAGACTTCTCTCCGTTTTTTCGTGTCTGAAAAGTTGCCACAGGTGTCTTTCCGTTGTATACCAAATAAATATCGTTTTTCAAAGCACACAAAGCAACGATTATATGGTTTTTGATATGGGAATTGTCCCAATGGTGCAAATCATATTTATCAGCCATATCTTTTCCGCATTCATAAAGAATATCGGACACTTTTTTAAGTCCTGCAATATTGCATTTGCTTAGCTTGTGTACCAAATACAATTTCCGCACCTCCGAATTATTTTATATATTTTCTCAAAATTTCAACATATTTATCAACCACATACGCCACATCTTCATCACTCAGGCATGTATGCAGCGGAAGTGTGATTTCGTTTGCAAAATGAGCGTAGGCATTCGGGTAATCCTTAATATCAAATCCAAGCTTTTTATACGCCGTATGCATCGGCAGAGGCTTATAATGAACATTGCAGGCAATGCCCTGTTCCGCCATTTTGATGATGATTTCGTTTCGCTGTTCCGGTGTAATTCCGGGAACACGGGTTAAGTAAAGATGTCCGGAAGATTCATGTTCGGCATTGTAATGGTCAAGCGTTTCGATGCCGAGCGGCTTAAACGCAGCGTCGTATCTGCCGATAATGTCTTTTCTTCTTGCGAGCATTCCGGGATAGCGTTCAAACTGCGCAAGTCCGATTGCAGCAACCACGTCGGTCATATTGCATTTGTACCACGTACCGACAATATCGTATTCCCAAGCACCGAGCTTTGTTTTGGCAAGCGCATCTTTGGACTGACCATGCAGGCTGAGCAACTGCAACTGATGATAAATGTCATCGTTGCTGATGCCTTCAATATTTCTCCACGTCAGCGCTCCGCCTTCGGCAGTCGTAAAGTTCTTTACGGCATGAAAACTGAAACTCGAAAAATCTGCAATACTGCCGATCATCTTTCCGTGCCGCTTTGCTCCGAAAGCATGGGCGGTGTCGGCGCATACGGCAATTCTGCCGATTGCTTTCTGAATTTCGTTGGACGGTCTGAACAGATTTTTCTTGCGCTCGATAATCTCAAAAATGCGGTCATAATCACAAGGTATACCGCCAAGATCAACCGGAATTATGACCTTGGTTCTTTCGGTAACGGCAGCTTCCAACGCGTCATAATCCATTTCAAGACTGTTTTTCTGCGAATCAATCATGATTATTTTCGCACTGACGTGATCAATGACAGAGGCAGATGCCGTATATGTATAAGCCGGCACAATAACCTCGTCGCCTTTGCCGACGCCAAGTATGCGCAGTGCCATTTCTGCGCAGGCAGTCTGGGAATTCAGACAAACACACTTTTCAGTACCTATCCATTCGGCAATTTCTTTTTCAAGTTTCTTTGTTCTCGGTCCTGTGGTAATCCAACCGGAGCGAAGTGCCGCGGCAACTTCGTTTATTTCAGCCTCAGAAATATCGGGAGGGGAGAACGGAATCATTCTTGTGCGTTCTGACATTTTGCCTTTACCTCATGCTTTCATTAAACTTTCAAATTATCAATCAAAAGAAACTCGGCTCAGCGCCAAACTGCGCTTTATGCTCTTTTGTCTTATCATCGTTCGGGTGTTAAGGATTCAAACGGTTTCAATTCAATCAGAAGTGCGCTGCTTTCCATTTCTACGTAAAGAACGTCGTAATTTCGGTAAGTTTCCGTATCCATGTCGCTCTTGGCGATTCTTTTCCCATTCACTTCACAGATAAAATTGCCTTTTGCAATCTTCAAGAAATCTTCAATTCTGCAAAACACTAATTTTCGTTTTTCTCATTGGATTTACCGGATTACAATTATTAGACACAACAATCAGCCGATGATGATTATTCATCCTCGGCCAGTTCAACTTCCTTATAAAATTTTGTGTGCTTATATGATTGGTCAAAATAAGCTGTTTTGGTTGTTTCAAAGGCAGTCATTTGACTTTTCATGCCCAGCATAAAACCTTATAGAGAAACTGAATTAACCTTGGCCCCTTGAAAAATCTATGTTTTTCTTGGTTGCCTCTGTTATACCTTTTTCCACGTGTTGATTACATAATGTGAAATATTGGTGTTTTGACACACTTTAGCGGTACGATTCTTTTATAAATTATATCATCATTTAAGAACATTGTCAATTATTTGCGATTTGTTTCGTCAGTTTATATAAATTAAACCGTAATTAATCAGACTGTACCCATTTTTTACAGGATTTTGCTCTTTTCCTGCTGCTCAAAAACGCCTTTTAAGTCTGTGAAATAAAACGGGCGTTTAATTTTTTGTCGCTTTCGTTTAAAACCTGACAACATAATTTACATTATGTTGCGTTTAGTCAAATTGACGAACTTTTTTGGTATACCAACAGTCCAAGTTCCTGAATTTGTCTACAATGCATATTTCGGTTCCCGTGGCGCAGATACGCTCGACGTTTATGCTTTGAATTAATTATACAGAGTTACGTCAAAAACGACAATGTGTATTTATAATAACAATAGGATTGCCTGTGAATAATGATGTTGACACGTATTATTATGAAGTTGTTGCGGACAGTGCCGAACTGCTTGACGGTTATATGGATTATGACAGCTATGAAGAGGAAAATGCCGGCAAGGTGTATACGTACAGATAATAAGTAAATCGCAAAAAACATTTTTATCTTAAAATGCATAGTATGAAAAAACCTCCGTCTCATTTACGTGAAACGGAGGTTCTCATTTTACTATTTAATCCTTGGTTTACAAAGCTTTAACGGATTACTTTGCAGCTTCTTCAACAGCAACCGCAACGGCAACCGTAGCGCCGACCATCGGGTTGTTGCCCATACCGATAAGCCCCATCATTTCAACGTGAGCCGGAACGGAGGAAGAACCTGCGAACTGGGCGTCGGAATGCATACGGCCCATGGTGTCGGTCATACCGTAAGAGGAAGGACCTGCAGCCATGTTGTCGGGATGGAGCGTTCTGCCTGTGCCGCCGCCGGAGGCAACGGAGAAATATTTGATTCCGTTTTCAACGCACCACTTCTTGTAAGTGCCTGCAACGGGATGCTGGAAACGTGTCGGGTTGGTGGAGTTACCGGTAATGGAAACGCCTACGTTTTCGAGCTTCATTATAGCAACGCCTTCGGGAACGTTGTCTGCACCGTAGCACTTGACAGCGGCACGGGGACCGTTGGAATAAGCGTGCTCATCTACAACCTTTACGGTTTCGGTGTAAGGATCAAACTCGGTCTTGCAGTAGGTAAAGCCGTTGATTCTGGAAATGATGAATGCAGCGTCCTTGCCGAGACCGTTGAGTATAACGCGAAGGGGCTTCTTTCTTACCTTGTTTGCGTTGAGGGCAATCTTGATTGCGCCTTCGGCGGCAGCAAAGGATTCATGACCTGCGAGGAAGCAGAAACACTCTGTCTCTTCCGAGAGAAGCATGGATGCGAGGTTGCCGTGTCCGAGACCTACCTTGCGGTTTTCGGCAACAGAACCGGTAATGCAGAATGCCTGAAGACCGATACCGATAGCGGCAGCAGCGTCGGCAGCCTTTGTGCAGCCCTTCTTTATTGCGATAGCTGCGCCTACGGTATATGCCCAGATTGCGTTTTCAAAGCATATAGGCTGAGTTTCTCTTACGATCTTGTCGCAGTCGATACCCTTAGCGAGAGTAATGTCGCGGCATTCCTCAACGGACTTTATGCCGTATTCTGCGAGAACGCCGTTTATTTTGTCAATACGTCTTTCGTAGTTTTCAAATAATGCCATCTCTGTAATACCTCCTGTCGATCAGTCTTTGCGGGGATCGATGTACTTTACAGCCTCATCGAATCTGCCGTAAGTTCCCTGAGCCTTTTTGTATGCGGTGTTGGGATCGTCGCCCTTCTTGATGAAGTCTGTCATCTTTCCGAGAGAAACGAATTCGTAACCGATAACCTGATCGTCTGCGTCGAGAGCCATTCTTGTAACATAGCCCTCAGCCATTTCGAGGTATCTTACACCCTTTGCACGTGTGCCGTACATTGTACCTACCTGGCTTCTTGTGCCCTTGCCGAGGTCTTCGAGACCTGCGCCTACAAGCAGACCGTCGTCGGAGAAAGCGGACTGAGAACGTCCGTATACTATCTGTAAGAACAGTTCGCGCATGGCGGTGTTGATAGCGTCGCATACAAGGTCGGTGTTGAGAGCTTCAAGGATTGTCTTGCCCTGAAGAATTTCAGCAGCCATAGCAGCCGAGTGAGTCATACCAGAACATCCGATAGTTTCAACGAGAGCTTCCTCGATGATACCGTTCTTGATGTTGAGCGAGAGCTTGCAGGCGCCCTGCTGAGGTGCGCACCAGCCCACACCGTGGGTAAAACCGGAGATGTCCTTGATTTCTTTTGCCTGTATCCACTTGCCTTCTTCCGGAATGGGAGCGGGACCGTGGTCGGGACCTTTGGCTACACAGCACATATTATTTACTTCTGTTGTGTAATTCATTATTATTTCGTCCTTTCTTTGTACTTCTGTATCCTAAAAGCTTTTTGCTTTGAATAGGCTTACTTGATTATTTCGCCCATAGTGCCGGGTTTGCAGCAGGCTGCGTTGGATTCGTCGGTGTCGATGTGCATTGCGGGAGCATAGCTGTCGCTTACTCTTACAACAACGTCGCCGAATGTGAGGGAACGTCCGTCGGAATCTATTTTGACGCTTACGTTCTGCTTATCGGAAAGTCCCATTTCTGCTGCGGTCTTAGTGTCGAGGTGAATGTGGCGCTTTGCGGCGATAACACCCTCTTTGATTTCGATTTCGCCTTCGGGACCTACGATTTTGCAGGCGCCGCTGCCGGCAACGTCTCCGGATTCGCGGATAGGCGCGTCAACGCCGATGCTTCTTGCGTCTGTAAGTGAAAGTTCAACCTGGGTTGCCTTTCTTGCGGGACCGAGTACGCTTACGCCTGCAAGAGATTTCTTTGCTCCCACAACCGTTACTCTTTCCTCGCAGGCAAACTGACCGGGCTGGGAAAGCATTTTCTTTACGGTGAGCTTGTGGCCCTTTCCGAAAAGCGCTTCGATGTGTTCCTCTGTAAGATGAATGTGTCTTGCGGAGGTTTCTACCAAGATCTGTGACATGATTTTTACAGCTCCTTATATATAATACTTTTTTGCGCTATGTAAAACTGAGATTTTCGGCGTCGGTTAATCGACCGGATAAGCCATTGTCGTCATCAGCGCAAGCTCAACGGCGCTTGTGTCGAGTCTGCTGTACTGAACGACGATTTCTGTGCTGCTCTCGACAAGAATTGCATACGGAACGTCTCTTTCGATGAGCTTTCCTGTCTTTGAACGTATTCTGTCAAGACGTATGTGATGGGTTCTTCCGGCTTTGCATTCCGAAACAAAATTGTCGATTTTGTCCTTGTTCTCATAGAACAGCGTAAGCTTTATGTCGGCGTCTGTGTCCGTGGTGTTGAGCACGCATATCGCCTCATGGCTGTTCTGATCGTTGAGGGAAACGGAATGTAAGAAACAGTCGGGTATAAGCCAGGTCTTTTTGCCGTAATTTGCCATTGGCTTTCTCTCCCCAAAAATTAATTTTTTAACTATATTATTGTATCACACTTTGCAAGCCAAAAAACATATATTTTGTAAATTTTGCGCACTTGCTCGGTGCTGCTGGACGAATATAGGGTATTTGTGTAATTTTTTGTTTTGATGGTAAAATCTACTTGTGATATTTTTCACCCGCGTTTATGGTAAACGCCCTGTAAATCTGTTCGCAGAGCATGACGGCGAAAAGGCCGTGCGCAAAGGTCATTGGGGAGACGGAGAGTTTCAGATCACAGGCGTTTTTTACTTTGTCAGACAGTCCGTGAGAGCTGCCTATGATGAAAACAATGTCGGAAAAGCCGTCTACAGCACGCTTCGATATAAGAGAGGCAAGTTCGGGCGAGGACATGAGTTTTCCCTCGACGCACATTGCTATTTTGTAAGCATTTTTGGGGATCGCGCCGAGTACTGCGTCGGCCTCCTTTGAAAGCGCGGCGTCAATCAGGGCTTTTGAGGGATTGTCGGGCAGATTTTCGGGTTTTATGACTTTTTCGGTGAATTTTGCGTACTTGGATATGCGTTTGATGTACTCGTCCATGGCGGCTCTGAAGTATGAATCTTTGGCACGGTCGAGACATATCAGTATAATATTGAGCATTTTTGATTTTTTGTCCTTTAATATTTTCCGATAGCACTTGACAAAGCCGCCCGTCGGTGGTATCATCAATATGATAGCCGGGCAATTTTCGTCTTTGTGTATATTTTATCATATAAATCGAAAATATGCAACGAATTTTTTCCGGAACACATTTCATAAAGCTTAATGTCCGTGTTTTAACGGACGGAAAGGAAACCAGAAAATGAAAGCAGTATGCTTCGGCGAGCTTATGCTCAGACTTACCCCGAATCTTTATGACAGATTTGTTCAGTCGGAAAAATTTTGCGCAACCTTCGGCGGCGGAGAGGCAAACGTATCCGTATCGCTCGCAAATTACGGCGTTGACGCGGCATTCGTAACAAAGCTTCCCGCGCATGAAATAGGTCAGATGGCTGTGAACAGCCTTCGCAAATACGGCGTTGATACGTCAAAGATAGTACGCGGCGGAAACCGTGTCGGCATATACTACCTTGAAAAGGGAGCGTCGGTAAGAGGCTCGAAGGTAATATACGACAGAGCAGGTTCTTCCATTGCGACCGCGGACAGATCCGACTTTGACTGGGATAAAATACTTGACGGCGCAGACTGGTTCCATTTCACCGGAATTACTCCCGCACTCGGCGCTAATGTTGCCGAAATCACTCTTGACGCGCTCAAGGCTGCAAAGGAAAAGGGAATTACAGTTTCATGCGACCTGAATTACAGAAAGAAACTCTGGACAAAGGACGAAGCAAGAGAAACAATGGCAAAACTCATGCCTTACGTTGACGTATGCATAGCTAACGAGGAGGACGCGGACGATGTGTTCGGAATCAAGGCTGAGGGTACCGACGTAAATAAGGGCAAGCTCAATACCGAAGGCTATAAGAGCGTTGCAAAGCAGCTTGCCGACAGATTCGGATTTAAGTATGTTGCAATTACTCTCAGAGAGAGCATTTCCGCAAACGACAACAACTGGGCTGCAATGCTTTACGACGGCAAGGATTATTGCTTCTCGACAAAGTACGCGCTCCGTATCGTTGACAGAGTCGGCGGAGGAGATTCGTTCGGCGGCGGACTTATCTACGCTATGCTATCCGGCAAGTCCTCTCAGGATATAATCGAGTATGCAGTTGCGGCTTCCGCGCTTAAACATACCGTTGAGGGCGACTACAACCTTGTAAGTGCGTCCGAGGTCGAGGCTCTTGTCAAGAACGGCGGTTCCGGCAGAGTTCAGAGATAAATTTACTTATATATTTAAAATATAAAAGAATATAAAAGCTTTTCCGGTGCGTACACATCTGCGCGCCGGATTTTTTTGCGTATTTTTTTCTGAATTTTCTAATATTTTTTGCAAAACCTCTTGACAAAACACGAACATATGAATATAATTACATATGAACAGATGAGTTGATGTAAAAACAACAGCTTAATATATATTACGGAGGCGAAATAATGGCAAACCAAAAGGAAAAAGAGGGCAGCGAGTTTCTTGCGGCGCATGAGGACGTCGTAAAGAGAGTGCTTGAATCGCAGCCGGACGACGAATATCTGTATGACCTTGCGGATCTGTTCCGCGTGTTCGGCGATTCGACGAGAATCAAGATTTTGTACGCGCTGTTTGAAAGCAGCCTGTGCGTAGGCGATATAGCGCAGCTGCTTAATCTCAGTCAGTCGTCGGTAAGCCACCAGTTAAAGGTGCTTAAAGACGCAAAGCTTGTAAAGTTCAAGCGGGAGGGAAAGATCATTTTCTATATGCTTGACGACGATCACGTGCGTAATATATTAAAGCTCGGCATGGAACACGTCGAGGAATGAAAATCGGATAACAAGTATCAAATAACGAATAGCAGACAAATAATAAAGGAGAAAAAATCATGAAAAAGACTTACAATGTAGAAGTTGACTGCGCAAACTGCGCGGCAAAGATGGAACAGGCTGCAAATGATACCGACGGAGTAAAGAACGCGTCTCTCAATTTCATGACGCTCAAGCTTCAGGTTGAGTTTGAGGACGGTGCAGACGTAAATGCCGTTATGAAAAACGTCGTCAAAAACTGCAAAGCGGTCGAGGACGACTGTGAAATATATATATGATAAAACAGGCTTTGTTGCCGGCTTTCGGGAGGAACGTATATGAGCAGGAAACAGAAAAAGGTGCTGTACAGAATAATTGTTTCGACGGTTCTGATAGTTGCCGTAAGCATATTCGACGCACTTACCGATTTTAATAAATATCTTTATGCGGTGCTGTACCTTGTGCCTTATTTCGTAATAGGTTATGACATACTGAAAAAGGCGTTTACCGGAATACTTAACAAGCAGGTCTTTGACGAAAACTTTCTTATGGCGGTCGCAACCGTCGGCGCGATAGGTCTCGGAGATTACAGAGAAGGCGTCGCGGTAATGCTTTTCTATCAGATAGGAGAGCTTTTCCAGAGCGTTGCGGTAGGCAAGAGCAGAAAGAGCATATCCGCGCTTATGGATATACGACCTGACTATGCCAACATAATGGAAAACGGCGAGCTTAAGCAGGTAGATCCCGACGAGGTTGCCGTAGGCAGCGAGATAATAGTAAAGCCCGGAGAAAAGATACCGATAGACGGTGTTGTTTGCGACGGACAAAGCTCTCTCGACACAAGTGCGCTTACGGGCGAAAGCTTGCCGAGAACCGTAAAGAACGGCGACGAGGTTTTCAGCGGCAGCGTGAACATGACGGGCGTAATAACCGTAAAGACCTCAAAGCCTTTCGGCGAGTCAACCGTTTCAAAGATACTTGATCTTGTTGAAAATTCGGGACTTTCCAAAGCAAAAATGGAGAATTTCATAACGCGCTTTGCACGTTACTATACTCCTGCGGTGTGCTATGCGGCGCTTGCGCTTGCGGTTGCAATGCCTCTCGGAAGAATGGCGTTCGGTATGTCCGCACAGTGGGGAGAATGGATAACAAGAGCGCTTACGTTCCTTGTAATAAGCTGCCCGTGCGCACTTGTAATTTCAATACCGCTCAGCTTTTTCGCAGGTATAGGCTGTGCGTCAAGCAACGGTATACTTGTAAAAGGTTCAAATTATCTCGAAGCGCTTTCAAAGGCAAAGTATTTTGTGTTTGACAAGACGGGCACTCTTACAAAGGGCGTGTTTGAGGTAACAAAGGTAATCCCGGCAAACGGTTTTGACAAAGAACAGATAATTTATTACAGCGCATATGCCGAAAGTGCGTCAAGCCACCCGATAAGTGTAAGTCTGAAAAAGGCATACGGACAAAAGCTCGATCTTTCAAAGGTTGCGGATATTTCCGAAATAGCCGGACACGGCGTAAAGGCAGCCGTTGATTCAAAGACGGTGCTTGCCGGAAATGCAAAGCTCATGAGGGCGGAAAATATTGCATTTGAGGAAAACAAGGACGACGCGGGAACGCTTGTATATGTCGCGTGCGACGGGAAATATGCCGGTTGCATCGTGATATCCGATGTTGTAAAGCCTACGTCGGCTGCCGCAATCAAGGAGCTTAAACGTCTCGGAGTTAAAAAGACCGTGATGCTGACGGGCGACAGCAGAACTGCTGCGGAAAAAGTGGCAAAGGACGTCGGGATCGATGAGGTAAAGAGCGAACTTCTTCCTGCCGATAAGGTTGGACAGGTTGAAAAGCTGCTTAAAGATAAGAAAGACGGCGAAATGCTCGGATTTGTCGGAGACGGCATAAACGACGCGCCGGTGCTTTCAAGAGCCGATATAGGACTTGCAATGGGCGCGCTCGGTTCGGACGCCGCAATAGAGGCGGCTGATGTCGTTCTTATGGACGATGATCCCGCAAAGATTGCTCTTGCAATGAAAATTTCCGTTAATACTCTCTCGATAGTCTATCAGAACGTCGTGTTCGCTCTCGCGGTTAAGGCTGTCTGCCTCGTCCTCGGCGCACTCGGTATCGCTAATATGTGGATTGCTATCTTCGCCGATGTCGGCGTTATGGTAATCGCTGTTCTTAACGCTATGAGAGCACTTAAATATAAAAACAGATAAGGAACGATGGGTACGAGGAGAACGCAGGAATACGCGCTTTCTTTTTAAAAAGAAAGCTGCAAAGAAAACAATAGCC
>ERZ835980.477-NODE-477-length-55069-cov-4.999655_pt1 | contig 55069 bp, 49 predicted proteins | sample MGYA00519943_ERZ835980 | MGnify/ENA primary metagenome ERZ835980 (study PRJEB31850, sample SAMEA3708791) | human gut metagenome | biome: human gut; feature: human-associated habitat; material: faeces | place: China | collected 2014 ... | reverse complement strand
CCCGCCGCATAATCACCGTTGAGGATCACAATGTCATCGGCGGTCTCGGCAGCGCAGTCGCCGAGGTCATCGTTGAGGCCGGCAAGGGCTGCGCCTTCAAGCAGCTCGGCATCCCCGACAAGTTCGCCCCTATCGGTCTGCACGAGGATATCATGTCCATGCTCGGCATTGACCAGAACGGCATAGTCGAGTCCGTCCGTGAGGTCATGGGCAAGGACTTCGAGCTTGACGACGACTGGGACGACGAGGCGTGATGCGCCTTTCGACAAATTGCAGAAAGGATTGATATATATGGCTTCAAGAGAAGATATATTAACTAATAAAGTTTTCCTTTGTGCGGTTCTGCCCCTCATCAAGACCATCGCTATGGATGACCCCAAGCTCGCTAAGAAGTTTGAGCACGCTCACGCCGTCATCCAGGTCAGCGCCAAGGATCCCGACGCTCCCGCAGGCAAGTACGCGACCCATTTCGTCGTCAACAGCGGCGAGTGGCTCTGCCACACCGACAAGGTCGCCGACAATGCTCATATCGAGCTTTGCTTCAAGAGCGTAGAGGCTATGAACGCATTCTTCAAAGGAAATATCGGCCCCGCTACCCTGCCCTCGATGAAGGGCGTGGCAAAGAAGCCCGCCGTCTTTGCAGCATTCATGATGACGCTGCTCAAGATGTCCTCGCTTCTCACCGCCAAGGAGCCGCCGCAGGATGAGGACGCAAAGAAGCTGCTTGTCAAGTGCTACTTCTATCTGCTCTCGAGCGGCATCAGCACGCTCAACAAGCAGGGTCACGAGGATATCCACAATTGGGCGCTCAAGAGCCCCGACAGAGTCTATGCATGGGCAGTTGACGGCTACCCCGAGATCTCGGCTTATATCCGTATCAAGGCGGGCAAGTCAAAGGCAGGCAGAGGCGTTTATAAGCGCGCTCTTCCCTTCTTCACCATGAGATTCGACTCGCTCGACAGTGCTCTCGGCATCCTCATGGGCACCGCGGATATGCTTGACTACACCAAGGACAGCAAGCTCATCATGGACGGCGCACCCGAATTCGGCGCGCAGATCGGTACTTACATGATGACCGTCGCGGGCTACGCACAGTAAAATATGCTTTTTATGCCGCATTCCGAAAGGGATGCGGCATTTTTTGCGTCCATGCGCCGAATACGGCAAAGAAAATTTTCTCAAACTCTTGTATTTCCGTTCAAAATTATCTATAATGTTTTCATAATAGGATAGTGGGGTATTATGACCTTTCCGAGGCGATACCCGATATGGAAAGGAATGATAAAATGTCCGTTCAGGCAGTCAGAGAATACCTCGCCCGCTTTGGCGTTGACGGCAGAATTCAGGAGTTCACCGAGTCCTCCGCTACGGTCGAGCTGGCGGCGGCGGTGGTTGGCGTTATCCCCGCGAGGATAGCCAAAACCCTCTCGTTTAAGGACGGTGCCGGCGCAATGCTCGTGGTCGCCGCAGGCGACGCCAAGGTGGATAACCGCAAATTCAAGGATACCTTCGGCTTCAAGGCAAAAATGCTCTCCGCGGGCGACGAGCTGGAGCTTGTCGGGCACCCCGTCGGCGGTGTTTGCCCCTTTGCACTGAAGGACGGCGTGAGGGTCTATCTCGACACTTCGCTCCGGCGGTTTGATACCGTTTTCCCCGCAGCGGGCAGCTCGAGCAGTGCGGTCGAGCTGAGCTGCGACGAGCTTTTTGAATGCTCCGGGGCGGAGAAATGGATCGATGTATGCAAATTGCCCGAAGCATAAACCAAATTCGTAACTTTTCGGTCATATTTTATTAATGCAACCCGGCGTATTATATTATATAATATTCAATGGTGGTTCAAGGAGGATTATATGAGCGCAAAACACGTTATATCTTACGATATCGGCACTACCGGAGTCAAAACCTGTCTTTTTGAGATCGACGATACGATAACCCTCAAAAGTGCGGCAATGGAGGGCTACAATCTCTATATTCTGCCCGACGGCGGCGCGGAGCAGGATCCCGACGAATGGTGGAGCGCCATTTGCTCCACGACCGCGACCGTATTTGAGAACTGCAAGGACATAACCCCCGACATGGTCGACGGCATTTCGTTCTGCTCACAGATGCAGGGCCTCGTGCTTGTCGATAAAGAGGGCAAGCCCGTCCACAGAGCGTTCAGCTACATGGATCAGAGGGCGAGGAAGCAGCTCAAGGAGGGCATGGCGAACGGGATCCAGATAGCCGGCGCCAACATTACAAAGCTTATCCCCTCGCTCATAATCACCGGCGCAGTCTCCGCCAGCGTCAAGGACCCCGTCTGGAAATATCGCTGGCTCAGGGACAATGAACCCGAGAATTTCAAGAGAGTCTATAAATGGCTCGATGTCAAGGAATACATAATCAGCCGCATGACGGGCAAATTCGTCATGACGAGGGATTCCGCATTCGGCACCCTGCTCTATGATATCCGCAAGGGTCACGAATGCTGGAGCCCGAAGATCTGCAAGCTGCTCGACGTTGACCCCGCTCACCTTGCCGAGATAGTGGACTGCACGGCGAACGTCGGCGGTCTGACCGCAAAGGCGGCTAAGGAGCTGGGTCTTAAAGAAGGCACCCCCGTATTCGGCGGCGGCGGCGACGCCTCGCTCATAGGCGTGGGTGCAGGCAGCGTAGGCCTCGGCGAAACTCACATCTACTCCGGCACCTCAGGCTGGGTCTCGACCGTCGTTGACAAGAGCGTCGTTGACGCTTCCGCGATGATAGCCGCCATCACCGGCGCTCAAAAGGATAAATTCAATTATTTTGCCGAGCTGGAAACGGCGGGCAAATGCCTCGAATGGGTCAAGGATCACCTTGCCCTCGACGAGATCGGCATCTTCCTGCAAAAGACTCACGTCGCGGAATCCAAAGAGTCGGTCTACACCAGCCTTTACGATTACCTCTCAAAGATAATCGACGAGACCCCGGCAGGCAGCGGCGGAGTTATCTTCACCCCGTGGCTTCACGGCAATCGCTGCCCGTTTGAGGATCCGAACGCCAGAGGAATGTTCTTCAACGTCAGCCTCGAAACAGGCAAAACCGAGCTCATCCGCTCCGTTATCGAGGGCGTTTGTATGCATCTTCGCTGGTTCCTCGAAACACAGGATAAGAAGATAAAGACCTCTCAGACCGTTCGCTTCGTCGGCGGCGGCGCCCTCTCGGACGTCACCTGCCAGATCCTTGCCGATATCACGGGCAGGACTGTTGAGACGGTCGACAGCCCGCAGAATGTCGGCGCAGTCGGCGCGGCGGTCATAATGGCGGTCGGCCTCGGCGTTATAGGCGACGTTTCCGAGGCGAAGAGGCTTATCCCCGCCAAAAAGACCTTCACCCCCAACACTGCAAATAAAGACATCTACGACCGCAACTATGCAGTCTATAAGATGCTTTACAACAATAACAAAAACGCTTTCAAAGCCCTGAACGGCTGAGACGGCTCAAAGAAAGGATCGGAGAAATGAAAAAGTATTTTGCTCTCATCATCAGCGTTATCGTGATCCTCACCTGCTTCACCGCCTGCAAGCCCAAGCTCAAGGACGGTGTGCTCGTCACCGACGCGGCCGGCAAGGGCTACGCCGCAGTCACTCAGGAGGGCGGCGGAGCTGCCCGTGACGACGCGGGCAACCTCGTGGTGCTCGTCACCGACAAAAACGGCAAAAACGTCAAGGGCGATAACGGCGAATACCAGACCGACGCCATCGCGCTCGACCATGCGGTCGTCATCGGCAACCGCATTGAATGCCCCAACTACTCGATAGCTATCCCGAGCGGCTGGAGCGACAGCATGAGCTACAGCGACCTCATCCTCAAGAAGGATAACTCCGAGGATCAGATAAAGCTCATGAGCTCAAGCGGCAAGAAGCTCTCCGCGGTAATGCAGGATACCTCAAAGCTCATCGACGCTGTCAAGTCAAAGTTCAGCGACTGCGTATACACCAATAAGCAGATCACCGTCAACGGCGGCGAGGCCACGCTTATCTCGGTATATGTACCCAACAACAGCTCAGGCACCGCCACTTACATCGGCTATATCTTCTATGAGCATGGCGGCACGGTCTACACCTGCATGATAACCTCAGACAGCGACATGGGCGCACGCCTCGACGAAGTGATCGCCATACTTGACACTATCGAATACAGATAATTATTCCGGAGGAGAAAAGATATGTTATTTACACAGGATATCGGCATAGATTTAGGCACGGCGAACACCCTCGTATTCGCAAGAGGCAAGGGCATCGTCATCAGAGAGCCGTCGGTCGTTGCGGTCGATCAGAAGAGCAACCCGCCCAGAGTGGTCGCCGTCGGCACCGAGGCAAAGGAAATGATAGGCAGAACTCCCGGCTCGATCATCGCGGTTCGCCCCCTCAAGGACGGCGTTATAGCGGATTTCGAAATAACCGCAGAGATGATAGAATCCTTCATCAAGCGCACCACCAAGCGCAGACCCTTCTCAAGGATCAGAGTGCTCATCTGCATCCCCTCGGGCGTCACCGAGGTTGAGCGCAAGGCTGTCCACGACGCCGCAAAGAGCGCAGGCGCCAACTACATCAGCCTTATCGAGGAGCCCATGGCAGCGGCTATCGGCGCGGGTCTCCCCGTCAGCGAAGCGACCGGCAGCATGGTCGTCGATATCGGCGGCGGCACCTCCGAAGTGGCTGTTATATCGCTTGGCGGTGTTGTTACGGCGAATTCCTGCCGTGTTGCGGGTGACAACTTTGATGAATCCATCATCTCCTACATCAAGAAGAAATATAACCTCCTTATCGGTGAGAGAACCGCTGAGGATATCAAGATAAAGATCGGCTCCGCCTTCCCCTATGACGGCGAGGGCACGATGAATATCAAGGGCAGAAACCTCATGGACGGCCTGCCGAAGAATGTTGATGTCACCTCCGAGGAGATAAGGGAGGCAATGTCCGACCCCGTATCCCAGATAGTTGACGCCGTTAAGTCCACGCTTGAAAAGACTCCCCCCGAGCTTGCCGCCGATATCATCGACCACGGCATCATGCTCACGGGCGGCGGCGCTCTGCTCAGAGGCCTCGACAGGCTCATCTCCGCGGAGACCAAGATCCCCGTCCTCGTGGCGGAGAATCCCCTCGATTGCGTTGTTGACGGCACGGGCATCTGCCTTGATAACGACAACCTCAACGTGATCAGCAATAAGAAGTACATCTAAGTATCTAATCGGATTAAGGAGCTATATTGATGATTCGCTTTTTGAAGAGCACGGCATTTAAAATATTCGCAGGTGTCGTCGCCGCATTGCTTGTGGGGTCGATATTTGCCGTCGCCTCAAGAAGCGGCTCATCACCGCTCACGAGCGTTACGAGCGTAGTATTCGGCCCCGTTTCACGCCTTGCGTCCTATGTGGCGTCCGAGGTGTCGAAGCTGCCGATATCGTTCCGCTCAAGCTCCACCCTCTCCAAGGAGATAACCGACCTTGAGGAGCAGGTGGATTCGCTCAGAGAGCAGCTCGTCGACTACGAGCAGGCAAAGTATAAGAATGAATTCTATCAGGAATTCCTCGGGCTTAAAGAGGAGCACAGCGACTATGTGTTCGCCGAGGCAGCCGTTATCGGCAGGGACGCTGCAGGCAGATTCGGCACGGTGACCCTCAACAAAGGCTCGATAAACGATATCAGGGTCAACGACCCTGTTATCTACGGCGAATACCTTGTCGGCGTGGTCGCCTCGGTCACCCCCACGCAGTGCACCGTTAATACCATTCTGAATCCGAATGTCAATGTCAGCGCCTATGAGGTCAGGACGAGGGATCTCGGCTTCGTGACCTCGACCGTCGGGCTTGCCGAGCAGGGACGCTGCCATATGCCCGGTCTTCCCTCCTCCACCTCCGTCACGGCGGGCGGCATCGTCTGCACCTCGGGCGTTGGCGGCATTTTCCCGAGGGATCTTATAATCGGCACTATAGTTGACGTCGTGGACGGCACGGTGGATATCTCCGCCAGCGCCGTTATCGAGCCGGGCATTGATATCTCAAAGCTCACCGACGTCTTTATCATCACTTCATTTGACGGTCAGGCGCAGTGATGCGCCGCCGTCCCCGCTTTTTTATATGACTATTGAAGCTCAACGCAAAAAGTTGATAATCCGCAGGGTTATACTCGCCCTGATAATATTAACGCTGTCAGTTATGCAAAATACCGACGGCTTTTTTCCGCAGATATTCGGCGTGCGCGCGCTGCTGCTGATACCCGCCGTTGTTTGTACGGCAATGTTTGAGCGCGACATAGTCGGGATGCTTTTCGGGCTTTTTGCGGGTATGCTGTGGGATATCACGGCCTCCGGCAACAATTTCAACGCCCTCTACCTGCTGGCGGTCGGCTTTATCTGCGGCACGCTCATCAACACCGTGATGCGTAACAACGTGGTCACGGCGTCCCTCCTCTCGGTGGGATTCATCATCATCTACAGCCTCGGCTATTGGCTGTTTCACTATGTATTCGCTTTGATCGACGGGGCGGCTCACGTGCTCGTGCGCTACTATCTCCCCGGCATCCTCTACACGGCTATATTAGTGCCGATAATCTTTATCATCGTGCGAGCCGTGGAGAAAAAATACTCAATTGAGCAATAATCAAAGGAGGTGCAGATATGCACGCAAAAATGACTCGCGGCAGGCAGATAGCGGCTGTCTGCGTTATCCTTTTTTTCTTTATGGTGTTTGCCGTTGACCTTATCAATCTTCAGATCGTCAAGGGCGACGAATACGACGCCGCCAGCTCCGCAGTCTCCGCCAAGACGGCTCCCATCTCCGCCGCAAGGGGCGAGATAGTCGACTGCGACGGCAAGCCCCTCGTCTACAACAGTCAGGGCTATTCTATAGTCTTTGACTACGCATATTTTCCCCCCGCCTCCGAGCAGGAGGCTCGCAACGAGATAATCCTCAGCCTCATCAAGCTCTTTGAGAGCAAGGAGCTTGAATGGATAGATAACCTGCCGCTCGTTTTTGACGCGGACGGCAATATCGCTTTTAAGGAGGACAGCGACGCCCTCATCAAGGAGATGAAGAGCGCCGATATGCTGAACCTCAACGAATACGCCTCGGCTCAAAACTGCTTTGACGCCCTTGTCAGCAGGTACAAGCTCTCGGCTTACTCCGAGCAGGATGCCCGCAAGATAGCCTCCGTCTGCTACGAGATGAAGCGCATATATTTCAGCATCAGCACGCCTTACACCTTCGCCGCGGACGTGCCCGACGACGTGGTGTCACTTATCAAGGAAAACAGCGGCTTCTATAAGGGCGTTGACGTTGAGGTCATCCCCGTGCGGCAGTATACCGACGGCACTATAGCCCCGCATATTCTCGGCAGGGTCGGCGCTATCGACGCCGAGGAATACCGGGAGAAAAAGGCCGACGGCTATAAAATGACCGATATGATAGGCAAGAGCGGCATCGAGGCCGCCCTGGAGGAATATCTCAAGGGTACTGACGGCGAAAAGACCGTCTACACCGACAACGACGGCAATAAGCACACCGAGGTGACCATCGAGCCGCAGCACGGCAACACCGTGGTGCTCACCATCAACTCGGGGCTTCAAAAGGTCGCTCAGGATGCGCTGCAAAAGGCTTTGCAGGATTATTCGGGCAAAAAGGGCAATGTCGTGCCCGACGCGGGCGCAGTTGTAGTGCTCAGCTGCAAGGATTCCTCTATCCTCGCCTCGGCCACTTACCCGACCTACGATATCTCGACCTACGCCGATAACGCGGAGGCTCTCAACAAGGCCTCCGGCGCCCCGCTTTGGAACAGAGCGCTGCTCTCGACCTACGCCACAGGCTCCACGATGAAGCCCTCGGTCGCAGTCGCCGCCCTCGAGGAGGGTATAATCGACGAAACGACCACCGTCTACTGCTCCGGCTCATATGAATACCTCGGCCAGCACTTCAAGTGCGAGCAGCATCATATAACCCGCTTTGTCAACGTCGTCAACGCAATCAACGAATCCTGCAACACCTTCTTCTATGAGGTCGGCAGGATGCTCGGCATTGAGAAGATGAACGAATACAGGACTCTGTTCGGCCTCGGCTCAAAGACCGGCTGCGAGCTGGGCGAAGCGACGGGAGTGCTCGACAGCCCCGAATACAGGGCATCGCTCAATCAAAAGTGGCTGCCCGGCTACACCGTCCAGTCCGCAATAGGTCAGGCGGGCAACCTTTTCTCCCCCATCCAGCTTGCGAATTACTGCACCACGATAGCGAACGGCGGCACGAGATACAAAACTCACTTCGTTAAGAGCATCAAGAGCCACGATTATTCGCAGACCGTGCTCGAGACCGAGCCTGAGGTAGTCTGCGAGACGGGTATTTCTCAGAAAACTCTTGATATTGTAAAGAGCGGTATGCTCAAGGTCGGCACGGTCGGCTACTGTAAGGAATACTTCAAAAATCTCCCCGTAAAGGTCGCTGCAAAGACAGGTACTTCTCAGGAATACCGTCAGATAGGCGGCGACTCCGTCAAGATAAACAACGGCTTCCTCATCGCCTTTGCCCCTTATGAGAACCCCGAGATAGCGGTCGCGGTGGTCGGCGAGGGCATGACCTCGGGCGTATTCGTCGCCCCCGTCGTCGCTGCGGTAGTCGATTATTATTTCGGCCAGAGCGGCTCAACAGAAGCGGCTCAGCCCGAAAACTCACTTCTCCCCTGATTTTATTTGAAAGGAGCGCTCACTGTGGCTGAAATCATCCTCGTTGCCTCCGGCAAAGGCGGCTCGGGCAAATCGACCTTCACCGTCGGCGTTTCAAAGGCTCTCGCCTCCTGCGGCAAAAGAGTGCTTGCGATAGACTGCGATATCGGCCTGCGCTCGCTCGACCTGCTGCTCGGCGTCTCCGAGAGCGTGGTGTTTGACTGGGGCGATCTGCTCGAGGGCAGGTGCTCCGCCGAGCAGGCGCTCATCAAGGGCAGCGTTGACCTGCTCGCCGCTCCCCGCGCCTACGGCGACGGCTTCACCGACGAGGGCTTTCGTCAAATGGTCGCGGGCTTTGATAATAACTACGATTTCATCTTCCTCGACTCCCCCGCGGGCATCGACAGGGGCTTCACCCTCGCCGCAAGCGGCGCAAGGCGCGCCGTGGTGGTCACAACGCCCGACAGTGTCTGCGTCAGGAGCTGCAACCGCGCCTTCTGCGAGCTGGATAGGCTCGGCATAGCCGACGTGCGCCTTATCATAAATATGTTTGAGGTCAAGCCCGTCTGCAAGCGCAGGCTGCTTAACATAGACCAATGCATCGACGAGACGGGAGTTCAGCTCCTCGGCATAGTCCCGAGGGATATAAGCCTCGGCTTCTGCTCCGTTACGGGCGACGCCCCCGGCGAATTTTCGCCCTCAACGCTCGCATTTCAGCGCATTGCGAAGCGCCTTTGCGGGCAAAAAGCCCCGCTCATCTGCGAATGAAAGGTTAAAACCATGGAGAATTCAACCATCGCCGCCGTTGCGACTCCGAATGCGCCCGGCGGCATAGGAATAGTCAGAATATCGGGCAGCCGAGCCATTGAGACGGCTGCCGCTGTTTTTACGCCCATCGGCGGCTCGCCGCTGACCGAATGCAAGGGCTATCACGCCCGATTCGGCACGGTCCACGACGGCGAAGAGCGGCTCGACGAGGCCGTATGCCTCGTTTTCAGAGCGCCGAGAAGCTACACGGGCGAGGATGTGGTCGAAATTTCGTGCCACGGCGGCATTTATATCACGAAACGAGTGCTGCGAGCCGTGCTGAACGCAGGCGCAGTTCCCGCCGAGGCGGGCGAATTCACAAAAAGAGCTTTTCTTAACGGCAAAATTGACCTTGCGGGCAGTGAGAGCGTCATGGCGCTCATCAGCGCCTCGGGCAAGCAGGCGGCGAGCGCCGCTCTGAACACCCTTGAGGGCAGGCTGAGCGGCGAGATACGCTCCTGCGCCGACAAGCTCACCGCCGTTTGCGCCTCACTCGCCGCATGGGTCGATTACCCCGACGACGATATCGAGGAGATAGGCGGCGGAGAAATGCTCCCCGTTTTTAAGGATGTCAAGGCCGCTCTTGAGGCGATAGTGCGCCGCTATGACTGCGGCAGGGCGGTAACGGACGGAGTTGACGCCGTTATCGTCGGCAAGCCGAACGTCGGCAAATCAACGCTGATGAATATGCTCTCCGGCTTCGAGCGCTCGATAGTAACCGACGTTGCGGGCACTACCCGCGACGTGGTCGAGGAGCGGATAGTCCTCGGCGACATCCTGCTCAGGGTCGCCGACACCGCGGGAATACACGACACTGAGAATAAAATCGAGAATATCGGCGTTGACCTCGCCAAGCGCCGCCTTGAGCGGGCGGAGCTGGTGCTCGCCGTATTCGACGGCAGCTCCCCCCTCACCGAGGAGGACGCCGAGATAATCGCCTGCTGCCGTGACAAGCGCAGGGTGGCGGTGCTCAACAAGGCCGACCTACCCCCGCAGGCGGATATCGACCTCATCCGCAGTGAATTCCCCGAGACGGTGGTGCTCAGCGCCTCTCAGGGCAGCGGAGCGGAGGAGCTTGAAAAGGCGGTCGCGCGGGTGCTCTCGACCGACGCCTTTGACCCGAACGCCGCCTGCCTGACGAGCGAAAGGCAGCGAAGCTGCTGCGTGAGAGCTATTGACGACTTGAGCCAAGCCGTCGCCGCCCTTGAGAGCGGCGTGACCCTCGACGCCGTGAATGTCTGCGCAGAGTGCGCCGTCGGCTCACTGCTGGAGCTGACGGGCGAAAAAGCCACCGACGCCGTGGTCGACGAGGTCTTCTCCCGCTTCTGCGTGGGTAAATAGTAAATTTTGGTCAATACTATAAAGGACGGTGCGCCGTTTGGCATACCGCCCTTTTTGCATCTTGATTTTTCTGACGATATCTGTTAAAATGGTAAAAAATTCTTGAGGAGGATAACAAATGAAGAAACCCCTTTCAAGGGCGCTTGCCCTGCTTTTTGCGGCAATTTTAGCTTTCTCCTGCATTCTCCCCTGCACCGCCGCTTTTATTGATGATGATATCGCTCTGCTTGCCGAGAGCGGCGACGGCGAATCTGTCGACCCTGAGAACTCGGAAACCCCCGATCAGCCTAAGCCCCCCGCCGCCGAGCCGAAGCTTGAGGTCACCTCTGAGAGCCTCTCGGTATTTGTCGGCAAGAAGCTCCAGCTCACCGCGACCGTCACCGGCGTTGACGCGCAGCCTAAGATCGAGTGGTACACCATGGACGGCAACATCGCCTCAGTCGACCAAAACGGCCTTGTCTCCACAAAAAAGACCGGCAGAGTTGAGATAGTCGCTAAGACCACCGTCAACGGCAAGGAGCTGAGCGACGGCTTCATCGTGAACGTCGTCACCCGCAGCAATCCCGTCAAGAATCTGCTTGAAAAGAAGCAGGTGCTCAGCTACAAATACAGCTACACCGACGACTACTACTACACCAACGATAAGAACTGCTGGCAGCATAACTTCGGCTTCGCCAAATTCTACGACATCGTCGCCCCCTATGTGCTGCTCGAATACGACTATGTCAGAGTTTATTTCACCTATGACAACAAAGATTGGATGATCCAGATGTGGAAGGGTCAGTACGGTCTGCTCTTCTTCGGCAGCGAAATGGGCATCTACCGCAAGGATTCCTCCGACAAGGCACCCGGCCTCTTCACCTTCTACGGCTGCCCGAATGAGGACGAATGGATAAAGATGGAGATGACCCTCTATCACGACGAAACGGGCAACGGCAACTATGTGCGCCAGCTCACAAGAGACTACGGCGACTATTGGTGGTGCACCGGCTTCAAGCCCGGCCACCTGCGCCGCGAAGAGCCCGCCAAGGAGCTTAGAATGACCGGCCGCCTGACTCTCAAGAATCAGGAAATGACCGATCTCTTCATCGAGGGTCTCAAGAAATGCGGCTTTAAGCAGACCGAAAATGCCGAAAAGATAGGTCTTGACCAGTTTCACGTGGACGGCACGGATATCCGCCTTTGCTGGCAGAATATCTCCGACGCCGAGAACACCATGCCCATCAAGATAACCGCGGGCGCAATGATAGCGGTCAGCATCCTCTCCTTCTTCCTGCTCATCATGGTGATGTTCGGCATGTTTGCAATGCTTGCGTTCATCTTCTTCATCTGATAAACAACCGATAAAAATACGGAGCTATGACTTTCGCCATAGCTCCGTTTTGTTGTTTATTGATTATTTGTAAAGCGGGCCGTAGTTCTCGCAGGCTCTGAAATCAGCGCCCTCGAGATCCTTGGTGCCGAATGCGCCCCAGCAAGCGGGACGGAATATCTTCTCCTCGGGCACGTTGTGCATTGCGACGGGTATTCTCAGCATGGAAGCCATGGTGATGATATCCGCGCCGATGTGGCCGTAGGAGATAGCGCCGTGGTTTGCGCCCCAGTTATTCATCATGTCGTATGCCGACTTGAATGCAAGGGAGCTGCCGTCGCATCTGGGAGCGAACCAGGTGCAGGGCCAGGTGTAGTCGGTTCTCTTCCAGAGAATGTCGGAGACCTCGTCGGGCAGGTTGACAGTCCAGCCCTCTGCTATCTGAAGAACGGGGCCGAGGCCCTTGACGATATTGAGACGGATCATCGTAGCGGGCATCTGAGCTCTGGTCAGGAAGCGGGAGGAGAATCCGCCGCCTCTGAAGTAGCCGTTATCCGCTGCGTTCCAGGTGGTGGCGGCAAGCATCTTCCCGATGTCGCCGTCGGTCACGTCATACCAGGGCTTGATAACGCCGTTGCCGTCTGCGTCCTTGACCTCGCCGCAAGCATCGAGGCAGCAAGCGCCGGAATTGATCAGGTGGATAAATCCGCCCGCATCCTTTGCAACGCCCTCGATATCATAGCCGGTGACTCTCTTGACGGAGTCCGCGCTCCAATAGGTGCGCACGTCGGCGAACATCTGAGGCCTGTTGGTGAGCAGCTTCATAAAGAGCATACCGATGCCGTTGAGGGTATCGTTCTCGGTGGCGAGGACATAAGGCTCTCTTGCGCCGTTCCAGTCAAACGAAGTGTTGAGCATAGCCTCGGCAAAGTCGGCGTTGGGATAGAAATCCGTCCACTGACGCTGACCCTGGAAGCCCGCGACGATGGCGTTGTGGCCGACCATCTCCTCCTCACGACCCTCGGGCAGCTTGCTGTTGCCGTTCATGAGATCCTTGATGATGCACATCATCTTGACGGTGAATTCCCAATCCTTTTCCTTCTGCTCGTCGCTCTTTCTGACGAATTCGGGGTTCTTGTCGAAGCCCTCTTTGCACTTCTCCTTAGTCCACTTGAGCGCCTTTTGGAATTCCTCCTCGTCATAGATGCCCTCGGTCATTCTGCGGATGATCTCGACCTCGTCGACGGACTCAACTCTCATGCCGAGGTATTCCTCGATGAACTCAGGGTTGATGGTGGAGCCTGCGATGCCCATACAGATGGAGCCTATCTGGAGATAGGATTTGCCTCTCATCGTGGCGGCGGCGACAGCGGCTCTGGCGAAGCGGAGCAGCTTCTCCTTAACGTCGGCGGGCATATTCATGTCGTCGGCGTCAAGCACGTCCTTGCCGTAGATGCCGAATGCGGGCAGGCCCTTCTGAGCGTGTGCTGCGAGCACGCTTGCAAGATAAACGGCGCCGGGTCTCTCGGTAGCGTTGAAGCCCCAAACGCCCTTGATGGTGTTCTTATCCATATCCATCGTCTCGGAGCCGTAGCACCAGCAGGGAGTGACGGAAAGAGTGATATCCACGCCCTCTTTTTTGAACTGAGCGGCGCAGGCGGCTGCCTCGGCAACTCTGCCGATGGTGGTGTCGGAGATAACGACCTTGACGGGCTCGCCGTTTGAGTATCTGATATTCTCCTCAAAGAGCTTCTTGGCCGCAAGAGCCATGCCCATGGTCTGCTCCTCGAGCGACTGACGAACACCCAGAGGGCCTCTCCTCGCATCAATGATGGGGCGAATGCCTATCACAGGGTAATCGCCGATAAGTCTGCTTTTTGCCATGATTTTTTCTTCCTTTCTGTGTATTGTAGGGTTAGTTTATTTTTTTACTTAATAGCGTTCCTCACGCCTCCCTCTGACGAGGGAGGTGGCTTTGCGTAAGCAAAGACGGAGGGAGAACAACCAAATCTTTGCCGAAAACCGCAAAGCGGTCTCTCCCTCAACCCTTCGGGCAGCTCCCTCGTCAGAGGGAGCCGAGAAACTATTCGGCAATGATCTGATTTACAACGCTGTCGATGTGATCGCATATTTCCGCAAAATTATCGTCTATTTCATTATTGGGAATACGCAAAACAATCAGGTTCAAGTTTTCAAGCCGCTCCGTGCGAATCCTGTCATTAATTGCTTCGTTTCTATTATAGTACTGCGAACCGTCAAGTTCAATAACAAGTCCCGCTTTTGCGAAGTGTTTTTGCCAAAGGAATATTTGATTTGCTGTACGGTCTCATATCTGCACACTCCTCGGCAAACCATTCTCTTTTCGGCTTTTTCTCACTTCACAACCTTTAAGAATCTCTCATAGGCGGTCGACCATGAGGCGGGGTCATGGGGGAGATATTCGACGGTGTTTTCGCTGTTGCGGACTATGCGCCTTGCCTCGGCGATGCTGTCGATCGCGCCGCCGGCGATGAGCTGCACGGCGATATTGCCGAGCACGGTCGCCTCGATGGGGCCTGCGAAGACCTTGCGGTCACAGGAGGAGGCGGTCATCGAGCAGAGCAGCGTATCCTTGACGCCGCCGCCGATAACATGTATGGCGGGGTAGGTCTTGCCCGTGCAGTCCTCGAGCTTCTCAAGGGTCAGGCGATACTTCATTGCAAGGCTCTCATAGATGCAACGCATTATCTCGCCCACGCTCTCGGGGACGGGCTGACCCGTCCTGCGGCAGAATTCCCTTACCCTGCCCGGGATATCGCCGTGCGGGACGAATTCGGGGGCGTCGGGGTCGATGAAGCACTTGAAAGGCTCCGCGGCGAGGGCGAGCTTCTCAAGGTCGGCGTAGGAATAATCGCTGCCGTTTCTGTTCCAATGGCGGCGGCTCTCCTGAATGAGCCACAGCCCGATTATATTCTTGAGGAAGCCAACACTGCCGCCGTAGCCGCCCTCGTTGGTGACGTTCATGGCGAGCGACTTCTCGTTGACTATCGGGGCTTCAAGCTCCGTGCCGAAGAGCGACCATGTGCCGCTCGAGAGGAAGGCGAAGCCGCCGCTCTCGCAAGGGACAGCGGTTATCGCGCTCTGAGTATCGTGGCCGCAGACGCTGATGACCTTGGCGGCGGGCACTCCGCACTCGTCGCAGATATCCTCGCGCAGCGTGCCGAGCACCGAGCCTGAGGGCTTGATGTCACACAGCAGGCGTGACGGAATGCCGAGCCTGTCGAGCAGACCCGTCGCCCACGTCTTGGTGGCGATATCCACCATCTGCGAGGTCGTGGCTATCGAATATTCGGTGGTCATATTGCCCGTGAGCATATAGCCGAAAAGGTCGGGCATAAAGAGCAGCCTATCCGCCCTTTCAAGGATATGCGGGCGGTATTTTTTGAGCGCATAGAGCTGATAAACGGTGTTAAGCTCCATGAACTGAATGCCCGTGGTGCGGTAGAATTCATCATTCGGCACGATCGCGGCGCATTCCTCGATAAGCCCCTTGGTGCGCTCGTCGCGGTAATGCACGGGGTTCTCGAGCAGGCAGCCGAATTCGTCGATGAGGCCGAAATCAACGCCCCATGTGTCGATCCCTATGCTGTCGAAGGAGCCGAGCTGTTTCGCCTTGACGATGCCCTGCTTTATCTCGTGGAAGAGGCGCAGCACATCCCAATAGACCGTGCCGCCGACCCTGACGGGGTCGTTGGAGAAGCGGTGGACTTCATTCAGCGTTATCTTTTCGCCGTCAAACGAGCCGACTATGGCTCGGCCGCTCGACGCGCCGAAATCTATCGCAAGAACTCTCTTTTCACTCATTGAATAACAACGCCCTTTTTAAGAATAATGTTGGCATATATCGCGGTCTCGCCCGTGGCGACGACGGCATATGCCTTCTTTGCGCGCTCATAAAAAGCGAATCTCTCGACCAGCTCAAACTCCTTGTCACCCTCGTTGGCGGTGACGGTGGCTTTGTATGCCGACCATATTGGCGGGCAGTTGTCGGGGTCGCCGTTATCCATCAGGGCAACGGGGGCCTCAACATAGGTATCGAGCGGCATGAGCTTGAGAATAGCGTCGAGGATCTCGTCAACGCCGTGGCCGTCAAGGCGCACAAGGCGCTGAGCTATCGAAGCGGCGGGGAAATTGCCGTCGCCGATAACTATCTCGTCGCCGTGACCCATCTCCATAAGGATCTTGAGCAACTCGGGGGAAATGATAGGTGAAATGTTTTTAAGCATATTTTATTTTCCTTTCTGAGATTATATAGTTGAGTACATACCGTACATTTTGCTGTAAACTCCGCCTTTTTTCATCAGCTCGTCGTGCGTGCCCTTCTCGGCCACGCCGTCCTCGGTGAGCACGACTATCTCGTCGGCGTTGCGCACCGTAGTGAGCCTGTGGGCGATGGTGAGGGTAGTCCTGCCCTCGGCAAGGCGCTCGAGCGACTGCTGCACGAGCCTCTCGCTCTCATTGTCGAGCGCCGAGGTCGCTTCGTCAAGCAGCAGCACGGGCGGATTCTTAAGAAACACCCTTGCTATTGATATCCTCTGCTTCTGACCGCCGGAGAGCTTCAGGCCGCGCTCGCCGATATATGTATCGTAGCCGTTCGGCAGTGCGCTGATGAAGTCGTGCGCCCCCGCCTGCCTGCAGGCGGTTATCATCTCGTCCTCGGTAGCGTCGGGCTTGCCGTAGATGAGGTTATCCCTTATCGTGCCCGAGAAGAGGTAGACATCCTGCGCCACAACGCCGATATTCTTCCGCAGCGAACGGAGAGTGATATCCTTGATATTCATGCCGTCAAGCAGTATCTCGCCGCTGTCCGGCTCATAAAATCTCGGTATGAGGTTGCAAAGCGTGGTCTTGCCGCCGCCGGAGGGGCCGACAAGCGCCAGATTCTCGCCCGCCTTCAGATGCAGGTCAAGCCCGCTGAGTATCTTTTTCTCGCCCTTGACATAGCTGAAGGTGACGTCTCTGAGCTCGATATCGCCCTTTGCTTTGCCTATCTCGACCGCGTTCTCGCTGTCGGTGATGTCGGGCTGCACATCCATTATCTCACGGAAGCGCTCGATGCCCGTAATGCCTCGGCTGAACTGCTCGCTGAAATCAACTATTGTCCTTATCGAGCCGAGCAGGGTCGAGACGAGCAGCAGGCTTGCGGCGAAGTCGCCGGGAGTTATCTCGCCGAGGTGCATGAAGTATGCGCCGACGCCGACCACGGCGATATACATGATGCCGTCGATGAGCGTGACCATAGAGTGGAAGGACGACATATACTTATGCGCCGTATTCTTGACCGACACATACTCGGCGCAGCCCTCGAGGAATTTCTCACGCTCGGTCTCCTCATTGGTAAAGGAACGCACTACCCGCACACCGAGCAGGCTGTCCTCCAGCCTTGCGTTTATCTCGCCGACCTGGTGGCGGCTGCGGCGGAAGGCGTCGCGCATCCTGCCCCTCGACTTCTTGGTGAGTATCACCATGAACGGCATGAGGATGAATACGCAAAGGGCAAGGCGGTAATCCATCGTGGCGAAAATATAGAAGCTCGCAAAGAATTTGACAACGGTGGTGAATATCATCTCCGGGAAATGATGCGCCCACTCCGCAACGTCAAACAGGTCGGAGGTCATGCGGCTCATAAGCTGGCCGACCTTGGTGTTGTCAAAGAAATTGAACGAGAGCGTTTGCAGGTGGTCAAACATATCCGCCCGCATCTTATTCTCGATCTTAACGCCCATCACATGGCCGTGATAGGATTTGACATACTCCGTCAAGCAGCCTATTCCCCGCAAGACTATGTAGAAAAGGCAGACCTTGACTATCTTTTGCAGCGTCAGTGCCGCAAGGCTGCTCGTGGCGGTGTTTGTTATCTCACGCACTATGAGCGGCAGGACTATCTCGCATGCCGCGGAGAACGCCGTGCACAGCAGCACCATCGTGAGCGTGGGGATATGCTCCTTGAGATACGGAAAAAAGCCTTTGATAAGCTCGATATTCTCTTTGAGCGAATTTTTGCGCCGTTTCTCTTCGGGCGGCTCGGGCGGCTGCGGTCTCATGGCAGTACCTCTCTGTTTTAAAATAATTATATATATTTATATTATCTAACAAAAGGCGCAATTTGTAAAGCGATTTTAAAAAATTTAACAAAAACCAGGCATAAAAAAGCCGCACGCCGAAGCGTGCGACCTAAAAAGCTCTTATCAGAAGTTTATAACGCCGAGGTGCTCGAGAAGTATCTTGAGACCGATGAGGATGAGTATCACACCGCCCGCAAGCTCCGCCTTTGACTTGCATTTTGCGCCGAAAGCATTGCCGACCTTGATGCCGGCGGCGGAGATGACGAAGGTGATCACACCGATAAATGACACGGCGGCGGCGATATTCACGCCCGGGAGCAGCGCAAATGTAACGCCCACGGCGAGGGCGTCGATGCTCGTCGCAACGGCGAGGGTGAGCATTTCACGCACCCCGAGCGAGTCGTTCGCCTTCTCCTCCTCCCCGGAGAGTGCCTCCCTTATCATGTTGCCGCCTATAAGGGCGAGCAGCACGAAGGCGACCCAGTGGTCGAAGCGGGTTATGTATTCCTCAAAGGTCGAGCCGAGGAAATAACCGATAAGCGGCATGAGCGCCTGAAATCCGCCGAACCAGAGGCCGACGACAAGCATATGCTTGACGCCTACCTTTTTGGTGGCAAGACCCTTGCAGATCGAGACGGCGAATGCGTCCATGGAGAGGCCGACCGCAATCAAAAGCAGCTCTGAAATACTCATTTGAAAAATCCTTTCATGTTTCAATTATATAACAAAAAAACGGATACTATCCGTACCCGCAAAAAAAGACGCAGATACGGCAATGGAACCGTATCATGAGTCTCGTTATCATCCGAAACATCGGTTTAGGCAAGCCAGATGCAGTGCATCAGTATGTTGACTTGCCGCGCATGGCGCAAACTACTCCCTCATGAGGACGCCGCTGAAAGCAGCTTAGGTATTTTATCACACTAAAGTGCCGTTAGTCAATACTAACTTGCAAAAAATTTCGCAAAACCGAAAAATCGGAGGAGAACCGCAGCTCTCCTCCGTAATTTTTATTTATACTGATATGCCCTGACGTAGTCGACGACGAAATCTGTCGGGGGGTTCTCCGCGTCGACCGCCGCACCCGACCATCCGTCGGCAGGCTCGCCGTTCGCGCCGTCCACCTCAACCGAAAGGATCATCCACTCGGGCACCTTGGACACGCCGAATCTCGTCCTGCCCGCCTCAACGCCGTTGATATAGAATATGTACCCCTTTTCGTTCCACTCAAGGCCATAGGTGTTGAATTCCTCATAAGGATTGTTGGCGGTGACTCGTGAGTGGCAGACGCTCTTTGTCCTGTGCTCCTCGCCGTAGCCGTTGATGTGGATATTCGAGGCGACCGAGTTCCCGTCAACGCCTTCAAGGTGATAGTACGGGGATTCATAGATGTCTATCTCTGCACCCAGCTCGCCGTCATGGTCGAGCTTGCCAACGCCGCTGCAGAACATCCAAAACGCCGACCACAGGCCCGTACCCTTGGGCAGGATGCAGCGGCACTCAAAGTAGCCGTACAGCTGCTCATAGCTGCGGCTCGTGTCGATCCCGCTCGTGTACCAGCCGGGCTTGCCGTTGCCGTTCAGCCCGTCGGGGTAATATTTTGTCGCTATATGCAGGCTGCCGTCGCTGACGGTAGCGAGGGAATTATTCCAATAGCTGCCGCGCCTTATGATAGTATCACCGTCGGAATAACAGTGACCGTCCCACTTCGTGAGGTCGAGCTTGTCGCCGTCGAATTCATCCGACCATGTAAGCTCGAATTTGCTCATGTCAAGCTCCCTGCCGTGAGGGATAGTGGGCCTCCCCGCCAGCGAAAGAAAAATTGACGCTATGCAAAGAAATACCGAAATAAGCGGTCTGATAAACCTCGGATATTCAAGAATATTCATGGGGTTCCTTTCTCCTGTCAATTCTTCAGGCTCTGCATGGGCGCGGGTATCCTGCCGCCCCTTGCGATAAACTTGGCGGGCGAATAGGTCGAGAGAGGCATCACGGGGCCGCTGCCGAGCAGACCTCCGAAGCTCAGCTCCTCGCCGACTTTTTTGCCTATCGCGGGGATAACTCTGACCGCCGTGGTCTTTGAATTGACCATGCCTATGGCGGCTTCATCCGCAATTATGGCGGAGATGACCTCGGCGGGGGTGTCTCCGGGAATATTTATCATGTCGAGGCCGACGGAGCAAACCGCCGTCATAGCCTCGAGCTTCGTGACGCTCAAGGCGCCGCAGCGGGCAGCGTCTATCATACCCGCGTCCTCGGTGACGGGGATGAATGCGCCCGAAAGCCCGCCGACGTGGGAGGAGGCCATCACGCCGCCCTTCTTGACGGCGTCGTTGAGCAGGGCGAGAGCGGCGGTGGTGCCGTGGCAGCCGCAGCATTCAAGCCCCATTTCCTCAAGTATATGAGCGACGGAATCGCCTATCGCCGGGGTCGGGGCAAGCGAGAGGTCGACTATGCCGAACGGCACGCCGAGCCTGCGCGAAGCCTCGCTCGCAACGAGCTGACCCATGCGTGTGATCTTGAAGGCCGTCCTCTTTATCAGATCGGCAACGGCGGTCAGATCGCAGTCGCCCGCCTTTGCAAGAGCCGCTCTGACAACTCCGGGGCCGGATACGCCGACGTTTATAACGCAGTCCGGCTCGCCCGCGCCGTGGAATGCACCCGCCATAAACGGGTTATCCTCCGGGGCGTTGCAAAACACCACCAGCTTTGCGGGGCCGATGCAGTCCCTGTCGGCGGTCAGCTCCGCGCTGCGGCGCACCACCTCGCCCATCATTGCGACGGCGTCCATATTGATGCCCGCCTTGGTCGAGCCGATGTTGACCGAGGAGCAGATATGCTCCGTCACGCTCAGCGCCTCGGGGATAGCCTCGATAAGCTCCCTGTCGCCGGGGGCAAAGCCCTTTTGCACCAACGCCGAGAAGCCGCCGAGGAAGTTGACGCCGCATTCGCGGGCGGCTCTCTCCAGAGTCTTTGCGAGCTTGACGGCGTCCCTGTCGTCGCAGGCGGCAAGTATCATAGCCGCCGGGGTGACGGAGATGCGCTTGTTGATTATCGGGATGCCCAGCTCCTTCTCGATCTGCTCGCCCGTCTTGACGAGATCCTTTGCCTTGCGGGTTATCTTGTCATAAACTCTGCCGCACATCGTGTCGATATCGCTGTGGCAGCAGTCGAGCAGTGATATGCCCATAGTAATGGTACGCACATCAAGATGCTCATCCTGTATCATTGTGATCGTCTCAAGAATATCTCTTGCATTAAGCATAGAATTCACCCCGCTCAGATAGTGTGCATTGCGTTGAATATATCCTCATGCATGGCGTGAATGGACAGCCCCATGTCGCTGCCCATCTTGCCGAGCTTGTCGGAAAATTCGGTGAAGTCGATATCCGACTTTGAGATATCGACCATCATTATCATCGCAAACATATCCTGAAGTATCGACTGCGTGACCTCGAGCACGTTTATGCCGTGCTCGGCGCATTCGCCGGAAACCTTTGCGAGGATGCCGACCATATCCTTGCCTATTACCGTTATAACTGCTCTCATGGTTTAACCTCCGTGACCTCGGCGATATCGCCGATTATGAAATCCGCCGCCGTTGCGACGTTTTCTTTCCTTGTGAAAAGGCAGCCGTATACACCGGCGTTCTTGCCGGAGAGCACGTCTATCTCACGGTCGCCTATCATCATCGTCTCGCCCTTATCAAGCCCATATGTGCCGCATATCCACTCCACCGCGTCGGGTGCGGGCTTCGAGGGGAAATTCATTGAGGAATCCACCCCGCCCGAGAAATACCGCTCTATATCATATTCATTAAGATAATGATATGTGCTCTCATGCCCGCGGTGGGTATAGAGGTAATTCCTGCCGCCCGAGGCGACTATCGCCGCCAAGGTCGAGGCTGTGTGCTCAAACGGGACGGCTATGGGTCTGAGACCGTAATCGTGCTCATACTGCCTGTGGCGCTCTCTTATCTCCTCGCCCGCCCCGTAATATGCGTAGGCTGTGGCATAGGATATCTCGAGCTGCGCCTTTGCCTCGTCGTAATCCGCCTCTATGCCGAAGTCGGCAAGAGCCTTGAGGAACGCCGAGGTGATATGCGGGTAGCTGTCAAACAGCATCCCGTCAAAATCCCAGATATAATTTTTGATCATGCTTTTCTCATCGCCGCAAGGTCACGGTAGTTGATGAGCTTGATGCCGTGAGCCTCGATATGCTGCTTGGTGGCGGGGTCGCTCATGACCCTGTATTCCCACACTCTGCGCTCCCATACGCTGCTCGTACCCTTGAGGTCGTCGCTCTCCTTGGCGGGGTGCAGATAGGTCTCGGTAACGCCCTCGGGGATGCTCGCATACAGGTCATAGAGATACTCTCTGAACTGCTCGTAGCTCTGAGTCTGCGGCTCGTTCCACTCATTGGGCATGAGGTAATCGGGGATGGCGACGCCCTGCTGCTTTGCAAAGGCCACCACCTTGCCGAACACCATCTCTATCATGCTCTTGTCGATGTTGATGTCGAGCATGGTGTTGTTGAACTGCGCCTCGGTGAAGGAGCCGGGGAAGCGGAACGGCAGGCCGTATTCGCCCGCAAGGCTGAGAGTCAGCTCAAGCAGCTCGAATCTGCCGGTCTCGATGCCGTAGAGCGAGCCCATGTGATTGTCAAGGTGAGAGGGATTGGTGAGGCCGAGCCTCTTGCAGCGCTCGATCTGAGCCCTGATCTCGCCCTCAACCTCGTCAAGGTCAACGTGCTCCTCGACCTGATCGCTCTCGTGCCACATATAGCCCTCCTCGTCGCGCAGCGAGGCGGTATGCTCCGCATTGACGGGCGCCCAGCGGTACTTTGACCACTCGCTCGTGAGGGTCAGGTGAACGCCTATCGCAAGCTCGGGATTCTCGGCGGCGAATCTGCACGCCTCGGGTGCCCAAGCGCAGGGAGCCATTATCGTCGATGAGGTCAGGGCGCTCTTGTCATTCTTGAGCAGCTCCATGACGGCAAGGTTTGCGCCGCGGCACATACCGAAATCGTCGGCGTTGATTATAAGATATCTATCCATTTCATTTTCCTTTCCAAAAATTTTGTTTTCTTTATTCTACCATCTTATGCCGCCGTTGTCAAACAAGGGCGGAGTAGGGAATTATATTGCCGTCAAAGCTGTCGGCGTCTATCTCCCTGCCGCAGAGGAAGGCTCGCTTCACCTGCTTCCTGCCCTTGACGAATTCGGGCTTGCCGGGGCAGAAAGGATAAAAGCCCAGCACGCCGAAAACATACCAAAGCGCCATGGTGCCGTTGTCCTCGTCGCCGGGGAAGCCGTCGTCGGCATAGGAGAATGCCTCCTTGCAGAGCTTCTCGACCCAATAGGCCGTCCTGTCGACCTCGCCGAGAGCGGAATAAATATAAGGAATATGGAAGCTCGGCTGATTTGAAATCGCGCACTGACCGAAGTCTGCCGCCGCCATCTCGGTCATCTCATGTATCTCTCTGCCGTAGCCGCCCACCTCGTAATGGGGCTTCTCGGCAAAAAGCTCGTCTATCTTCCTCATAAGCTGTTCTCTGCCGCCGTAAAGCTCGGCGAGACCCTCGATGTCATGCGGCACTGCAAAGGAATTCTGCCATGCGCTGCCCTCGGTGTAGTCCCTGCCCCAGCTCACGGGCGAGAAATCGGGCCTGAATTCGCCCTTGCTGTCCTTTGCGCGCATGAAGCCGGTTTCGGGGTCGAAAATATTCCTGTAATTCTTTGCCCGCCTGTCGTATTCGGCGGCGATATCGCCCTTGCCGAGAATTTCGGCGACCCTTGCGATGCACCAATCGCCGTAGGCTGCGTCCTGAGTGAGATTGACGCTCTCGCCGTATTTATCATAGGGTACCCAGCCGAGCTTGCAATAGTCGCTTGCGCCCGTCCTGCCGAAATTGCGGTTCGGTGCGTCGGTAACGGAATGCTTTATCATACCCTCAAACGCAATCTCAAGTGTGGGTCTGTCAATGAAGCCCTTGACGGCGGCGTCGCAGATGACCGCGTCCACAAGGGTGCTCGGCATACAGCCGCATTCGCCTATCGAGAGCCAGCGGGGCAGCCATCCGCTCTCGGTGTATTCATTTATAAAGGCGGTCAGCATCTCCTTCAGCTCATCCTTAGCAGCAAGAGAGAAGAACGGGTAGACCGTCCTGTAGGTATCCCAAAAACCGTTATCGGTGTAGCGCACACCGTCGTGAATCTCGCCGTCATGCGGGCAATAGTGGATCGCTCTGCCGTCGGCGGCGTACTCGTGGCACTTGTGCGGGTAGAGGAATGCCCTGTAGAGGCACGACGTGAAAGTGCGGAGCTGTTTTTCGTCCTCCGCTTCGATCGTAAGGCGCGAAAGATAGCTCTCCCAGACAGCCTCCGCCTCGGCTCTGACGGCTTCAAAATCCTTATCCGCCGTCTCACGCTCGAGATTGAGCTGCGCCTGCTCAAAGCCTATGTATGAAGCCGCCAGCTTAATTTCAAAGCTGTTTTTGGCGAGATGCAGGTGGATGGCGGTGTAATCGCCGGATATCTCAAATCCGGGCGTGAAATCCTCTTCATCCGGGCCGTCGCTGACAAGTGCACCGTCCACGACTCCCTCGGGGAAGCGGACGACAAGGTAGTTTTTGAAGTTGACCGCTTCGCCGCTCATATGCATATCGGTGGTCGCAAAGAGAGTGCTGCTCGCCTCGTCATAGCGGTATTCGCAGCAGCCCTCGACGGGCAGGACGGAGAAATAATTGCTGTCCGATTCGCCGTAATTCAGTCGTATCGCTGCCCCTCGCTCGGTCGGCGCAAGCTCAAAGTCGCACTCCGAGCGCAGGAAACGCAGCTTCATTGAATACGGGGTGAGCACTGCCTCCTCGGGTCTGTAGCCCGTCCAGCGGTCGCCCGAGGCCGCGCCTATCGGGCTGCGCTGCGGCATGAACACAAACGCGCCGTAATCCGCTATCCACGGCGAGGGCTGATGGGTCAGCCGCACGCCCTCAAGGCTGCGGCTCGCGGGGTGATAATACCACCGCTTGTCGGGGTTCGTCTGCGGCGCGAACGCCGTCATCCCGAACGGGAGCTGCACGAGCGGCAGCGAATTGCCGTTTGAGAATCTGTTGACCGAGGCGCTGCCCTGCTTGGTGTTGACAAGATCGCAGTATTTCATTTCGTTTTCTCCTGTAATTCAAGAATATTTATCAGATTGGTCAGGCTGTAGCGCCTGCTGCGTGAGGCAAGGGCGCATAGCCTGTCAAGGTTAATTTCAGAGTGCTCGACTTCCTTTGAAAATTTTTGCAGCACGGCGGTGCGCTCGCTTTTTGTCGCGCAGTCAAGCCCCGTTTGGATGCGGACGGCGGCTATAAATTCGGCGGCAAAGAGCTTGGCTTTTATCAGAATTTTACCGTCGAACGCCGCAACCATAAAGTAGCGAAAAACGAGATATATCAACAGTTTTTCGTATTCGCATTCCGCCTCGGGCGCGATTTTGAATGTACCCGCTTTGCCTGCCGAGAGCGAGCGCTCCCACTCGGGGTCAAGGCGTTCGAGCGAACGCAGATCGGCGAAATATTTCAAGGCGCTCCCCCTTGCGGAGCGCATTTTATTCTTCGGCTCCTCCGCCCGTTCGGGGCTGCCGCCGCTTATCTCGGCCTGCGTGTCGGCGCACAGCAGCAGGAAATTTTTCACCCTTTGAGCTACGGAAATTTTCCTGTCCGAGAGGATATCTATCGCCGTTTTTTGCGCTTTTGAGAGGATAAAATATACCGTCGGGTCTATCGAATTCGGCTCGGCGGGCTCGTCTGTCTCCTCGGTCACGAATTCGGTCGGCTCCTCCGTCTCGAATATGAGTCTCGCCGCCTCGGGGCACGAGAGCGAAAGCCCCGCCTCACGCCTTGAACCGAGAACGCATTCAAACCTCGGGAAACGCTCGCAGGTGCGGCATAGCGCCCGCTCGCCCAGCTCGCAATACAGCTCGCAAAGCCCGCTGCCGAGCAGGAACGGGCATCTGCCGCCCTCGGAGCGAAAGACCGTGTCGCCGTCCTCATCGACGGTCAGCACATCTCTGAGCTTATCGCCTATCGACGCGCTCTCCGCACGGTAGCGGCGCTCGCTCGGCGGGTCGACGACCACCTCCCACCCTGCGCAGCAGGTGTCGGGGCATTTGTCCGCAACGCAGCGGAATTTTTTATAGTAAGACGGATAAATATTTTTCATCGGGTCATCCTCAAATTATTATATCTAAACTATACCTAAAACCCGCTGTAAAGTCAATAACAAACGGGGATTGTTTTTTTCAATCGTCGGCGCAGTTTCGCCCCCTCAAACGCCGAAATCTCGCACTTTAAAGGCTCCCTTGTGTAAAGGATGGCAAGAGCAAGTGCAATTTTTCGGCGCATATCGTAGTGGACGGCATCCTCGACGTCACGCAAACCAATTGCAAATGCGGATTTATCACGGTAGGGGCGAACTTTGTTCGCCCGCTTAGAGCGCACAATACTGCAACAATTCTCAAATCCGAAATGTACTATCTCAGAAAGTTTACTTCGCGTGACGATCTGATTTCGGCAATCGAGCTTTATCTCTATTTTTACAACAACAAGCGTTACCGGCAGAGACTCAAACGCATGACGCCGATGGAATTCCTGATAAAATGTTTTTGTTTTTTCACTGTCTACTTGACAGGGGGCACATCATTTTTGTGTGAAAGTCGTTTTTCACCTTGCTTTTTCATCTGAAATCAAATTATAATGGTGTTCGGATTCATCATCTTCGGCAATATCGGCACCAACATCCTCTTCCCCTGGCTCCATAAGCACTTCCACCATTGGTTCAATCCCAATAAATAATCCCATTTGGCAATTACCCACGGGGCTGTCACCTATCCGACAGCCCCGTTTTTTTGCTCAATGCGGCTTTCAAAGTTATTTATTCTGTCTAAATATCAACCTACTGCTGCGGGGCATTGACTATCGGAGCGGGGTGTGGTATACTTTCGTGTAGTAAAACCTCTTCGCCGTTCTATATATAATGTATATGGCGTTTTAGTGGAATTGCCCTTATTTGCGGTGGCGACAGGCCGATTTATTGCATAAATGTATGAAAATACATAAAACGGGTTGACAAATGCGAGCGCGTGTGCTACTATAACGCCAACCTATTTGGTAGGTATTTCGCATGAAAGGAGAATGTCACCGTGAGAAAGGCAATTGCGACTATGTGCATTATGGGCATGTGCGGCGAGTTTCGCATGTGCATGATGACTATTGCCAAAAATCCGGCACGTTCTTCATTAAAAGCAGCTCGATAAGCTCGAGCGCCAATTGATTTGCTTTTAACCGGGAACTTCGTCGGAGGTTCCCGGTTATTTTTATTCTTGCGGAGGTTTTCACCATGATAAGCTGCCTTGAAGAGCTTGTAAGAGCTAATTTCAGATTCGGGCGAATGTGCCGCTGTCTTGTGGTATGATCGTTAAACTGAATAAATATTAATTTTGAAAGGTCGAATTAAAATGAAAAAGATAGTTTCCGTATTACTCGTCGCTGTCCTCGCACTTGCAATATTCGCAGGCTGCTCAAATAAGCAGAGCGAATCGCTCACCATCGCAGTCCCCAATGACGCCACCAACGAAGCCAGAGCGCTGCTCCTGCTCCAGGCAAAGGGCTACATTAAGCTCAAGGACGGCGCAGGCATCACCGCCACCGTCAACGATATCGCCGAGAACCCCAAGAACATTAAGTTCAACGAGGTCGAGGCAGCTCAGCTCCCCAACGTCCTGAAGGATGTTGACTACGCAGTCATCAATTCAAACTATGCTATACCCGCAAACCTCAACCCCGTTAAGGATTCTCTCCTTATCGAAGACTCCGCTTCCTCCTACGGCAACATCCTTGCTGTTAAGGAAGGCAACGAGAATACCCCCAAGATAAAGGCGCTCAAGGCCGCTCTCGAGAGCAAGAAGGTCGCCGACTTTATCAACAGCAAGTATGAAGGCGCAGTCATCAGCGTGGTTGAGAATCCCGGCGACGGCTTAGATGCCACCGTTGACTACGACGCACTCAAGGGTCAGGAGATAAGCGTTGCCGCTTCCCCCACACCGCACGCTGAGATCCTTGCAGTTGCCAAGGAGATCCTTGCCGAAAAAGGCATCACTCTTAAGATTCTCGAATTCACCGACTATGTCCAGCCCAACAACGTGGTTGACAGCGGCGAGGTCGATGCCAACTACTTCCAGCACATTCCGTACCTTGACGACTTCAATGCTCAGAACGGCACTCACATCGTCTCCGTGCTGACCGTTCACGTTGAGCCGATGGGTCTCTACGGCGGCAAGCAGACCACACTTGACGCTCTTAACAAATAAGATACCTTATAAAATCTACGGGAATAATGCCGGCTGTTATCGGGCGGCGTTATTCCCTTGCGGGAGTTATGGATAATGATTGAAATTCAGCACTTAACTAAGACGTTCCCCACCGCCGAGGGCAATTTCGACGCCCTGCACGATGTCTCGCTCAAGATAGAGGACGGCGAGATATACGGCATCATCGGCATGAGCGGCGCAGGCAAGAGCACTCTTGTGCGCTGCATCAATATGCTCGAGCGCCCGACCGAGGGCAAGGTCATAATCGACGGGCGCGACATGAGCACGCTCACCGAGTATCAGCTCAGGGAGCAGCGCAGGAATATCACGATGATATTCCAGGGCTTCAACCTGCTCATGCAGAGGAACTGTCTCAGAAACGTCTGCTTCCCGCTGGAGCTTGCGGGGGTCAAAAAGTCCGAGGCGGTCAAGAGAGCGACCGAGCTGCTCGAGATCGTCGGCCTCGGCGACAAGCTCAAGAGCTACCCGGCGCAGCTCTCGGGCGGCCAGCAGCAGCGAGTGGCTATTGCCCGCGCGCTGGCGACCCACCCGAAGATATTGCTCTGCGACGAGGCAACGAGCGCGCTTGACCCGCAGACAACGCAGTCCATTCTCTCGCTTATCCGCGATATCCACGACAGGCTCGGCATCACCGTGATAGTCATCACTCACCAGATGAGCGTCGTTGAGCAGATATGCACCAAAGTCGCTATCCTCGATAACGGCACAGTCGCCGAGGAGGGAGCGGTCAGCGATGTGTTCTCCGCCCCGAAATCCAAGGCAGCAAAGGCTCTTGTCTACCCCGACGGCTATGACCAGGACGCCGTCGTCGCCGACAACGAGACCGTCGTGCGTATAGTATTCAACGGCTCAAACGCCACCAAGACCCCGCTGATAGCTCAGATGGCTATCGACGAAAACATAGCGGCGAGCATCCTCTCGGCGTCGACCCGCTCGATAGGCGAAAAAGCCTACGGCAATATGCTGCTCGGCATCCCCGGCGGCAGAGCGGAGCTTGAGAGGGCGATCGCTTACCTTACCAGAATTCCCGATATCTATGTTGAGGAGGTGACAAGCGATGATAAGTGAGTATTTGGCTTCGGAGCCGGTGCAGGAGGCGCTCAAAGTCCTGCGTGAGCAGTTCCCGCTCGCAATATGGGAGACCGTCTATGTCACCGTGCTTTCGACCTTCTTTGCGACCATCATCGGTCTGCCCCTCGGAGTGCTGCTTGTCGCAGGCGAAAACAACAAGATAATCAGAGTCCCCAAGGGCCTGCTCCATGCGCTGAATGTGATAATCAACCTGCTGCGCTCGGTGCCGTTCCTCATATTGATGATAATGGTGTTCCCGCTCACAAGGCTGATAGTCGGCACGGTCGTCGGCACTCCCGCGTCGGTGGTGCCGCTCGTCATTGCGGCGTTCCCGTTCATCGCAAGGCTCGTTGAGGGCAGCCTCAGAGAGATCAACCCCAACATAATCGAGGCGGCGCAGAGCATGGGCGCTTCGCCGTTCCAGATAATCGTCAAGGTCATGATACCCGAGAGCGTCCCCTCGCTCATCTCGAATGCGACGATAGCGATAACCACCGTGCTCGGTTACTCCGCAATGAGCGGTATAATCGGCGGTGGCGGACTCGGCAAGATAGCCATCAACTACGGCTACTACAGATATAAATATCTGATAATGATCTTCGCCGTCATCTTCCTGATCATCCTCGTTCAGGTGTTCCAGAGCGTCGGCACCCGCCTCGCAGTTAAGAGCGATAAGCGGCTCAGAAACAGAAAATAAGCTAAAGTTAAAGCTCCGTCATTGACGGAGCTTTTTGCTGTCTTTATTTCCTTTTGCAATCGTCTTTTGAGCAGTTACCGTTCATCGGGCAGCCACTGCATCCGGAGCACCCGCACCCGCCCCTTTTCCTTTGGCGCACGAGCGAACGCACCGCAAAGAAAACGGCGGCGGCGATAACGGCAAGAATTATATAATCGCCGACGGTCATATTATCATGCTCCCTATCCTGAACACCAAGAAGGCGCATATCCACGCCACGCCGCACTGGAGTATCACAACGCCGGCGGTCTGTATCTCTGAGCCGAGCTCACGGCGGATAGAAGCGATCGCCGCAACGCACGGGGTATAGAGCAGGGTGAATACAAGGAAGCTGACCGCCGAGAGCGGGGTGAACATCGCCGAGAGTGTGCCGCCGAGATTTGCAAGATTTGTTTCAAGCAGCACCGCCATGGTGGAGATAACAGCCTCCTTCGCCGTGAAGCCGGAGATGAGCGAGGTAGCCGCTCTCCAGTCGCCGAATCCAAGAGGCTCAAATATCGGGGCAACGACCCTGCCTATCATGGCGAGCAGGCTGTCCGCGCTGTTCTCGACCACATTCAGGCGGGTGTCGAAATTCTGAAGGAACCAAATAACTATCGTTGCGACAAAGATTATGCCGAATGCACGCTGCAGAAAGTCCTTCGCCTTATCCCAGAGCAGCAGAGCCACGCTCTTCGGCGAGGGGAGGCGGTAGTTCGGCAGCTCCATGACAAACGGCACGGGGTTGCCCTTGAAGGCGGTGTTCTTGAGTATCAGCGCCATGATTATCGAGAGCAGGATGCCGAATACATACAGGGCGATCATCACGAGCGCCTTGTGCTTCGGGAAGAAGGCCGCCGCAAACACGGCGTAGATGGGTATCTTTGCCGAGCAGCTCATGTAGGGCGTCAGGAGTATCGTCATTTTACGGTCGCGGTCGGAGGAGACGGTGCGCGTCGCCATTATGGCGGGCACCGAGCAGCCGAAGCCTATCAGCATCGGCACGAACGAACGCCCCGAGAGGCCGATCTTACGCAATACCCTGTCCATAACAAAAGCGACTCTCGCCATATAGCCGGTATCCTCAAGTATCGAGAGGAAGAAGAAGAGCACCACGATGAGCGGCAGGAAGGTCAGCACGCTGCCGACGCCCGCAAAAACGCCGTCTATCAGCAGGCTGTGGACGACCGGGTTGATGCCGTAGGCGGTCAGCGCACGGTCGGCGAGATTTGTGAATGCGTCAATGCCGCTTGCCAGCAGGTCGGAGAGAGTCGAGCCGATAACTCCGAAGGTGAGCCAAAATACAAGGAACATCACGCCGAAAAACACGGGGAACGCCGTGTATTTGCCGGTCAATATCTTGTCTATTGCCATGCTGCGCTTGTGCTCCTTGCTCTCGTGAGCCTTTACCACCGAGGCGGCGACGACCCCCTCGATGAAGTCATAGCGCATATCGGCGAGGGCGGCGTTGCGGTCAAGCCCGCATTCGGTCTCCATCTCGACTATGCAGTGCTCGAGCAGCTCGCGCTCGTTCTCGACAAGCTCCAGCTCGTCCGCCATGCCGGGGTCGCCCTCGATTAGCTTCGTCGCGCAGAAGCGGGACGGCAGACCCGCGCGCTTGGCGTGGTCGTCTATCAGGTGCACAACTGCGTGGATGCAGCGGTGCACTGCGGATTCCGAGGTGCAGAAGTCCCACACTCTCGGCAGTTGTTTATTCTTTGCGACGGCAACGGCCTGATCTATCAGCTCCGACACGCCCTCGCCCTTTGAGGCGCTTATCGGCACCACGGGGATGCCGAGCAGCTCGCTCATCTTGGCGATATCGACGGTGCCGCCGTTGGCTCGCACCTCGTCCATCATGTTGAGCGCCAGCACCATGGGCACCCGCAGCTCGAGCAGCTGCAAGGTGAGATAGAGGTTGCGCTCTATGTTCGTTGCGTCAACTATGTTGATTATGCCGTCGGGCTTCTGATTGATAATAAAGTCGCGGGTGACTATCTCCTCCTGCGTGTAGGGGCGCAGGGAGTAGATGCCGGGCAGGTCGACCACCTTGCAGTTCTTCTGCCCTCTCACGTCGCCGAAGCGCTGATCCACCGTCACGCCGGGGAAGTTGCCCACATGCTGATTCGAGCCGGTCAGGGCGTTGAAAAGAGTGGTTTTGCCGCAGTTTTGATTGCCCGCAAGAGCGAATATCATGCCTCCGCCCCCCTCTCGCTTTCGGGCTCGCCGACAGTTATATTTTTTGCGTCCTCAAGGCGCAAAGTCAGCTCGTAGCCCCTTATGCGTATCTCGATAGGGTCGCCCATGGGCGCCGCCTTTTGCAGCGTGACCCTCGTCCTCGGGATAAGCCCCATGTCAAGCAGGCGGCAGCGCAGAGCACCCTCGCCGCCGACAGCCGTAATTACCGCAGATTGGCCGATCTTTAATTTGTCAAGCGTCATATATCCTCCGATAAAAATGTTAGTGCAGACTAATTTCGATAATATGTTAGCACGGGCTAATTTTTTTGTCAAGGATTTTCGCCCCTATCCTTATAAAAAAGACGGCCGACGGTGAATCGCAACCGCCGACCGAATTTAATTGCCGAATTGTAATTATCCTCACGCAAATATTGCCATGGCGAGGGTGCCGGCGAGCATGAGGGTGAGGCCGAGGGTGGCCTTTTTGCTCAGCTTCTCCTTAAAAACGAAGTATGAGAATATGACCGTGGGCAGCAGGCTCATTTTATCTATCGGCACCACAACGCTCACGACGCCGTTCTGAATAGCGTAGTAGTAGCAGAGCCACGAGCCGCCCGTTGCAAGGCCCGAGAGGGCGATGAAGCCCAGCTCTTTTTTATCAAGCGTTTTGAGCTGCGGGAGCTTGCCCTTGATGATGACTATCAGCCACGCCATGACCAGCACCACCGCCGTGCGGATAGCGGTCGCAAGGTTTGACTCAACGCCCGAGATGCCGACCTTGGCGAGGATAGAGGTCGCGGCGGCGAATACCGCCGAGCCGACGGCATAGAGCAGGTAGCCCTTGCCGCTTGCGGAATTCTCGGTCTGTTTTTTCTCCACCATGAGCAGCGTGCCGACCCCGAGCAGAGCCGTGCCGATGAGCTTCACCGCAAGGTGCTCCGTTTCGCCGAAGCAGATTATCGCGAGCAGCACGGTGAGCACGGTGCTCGACTTATCTATCGGCACGACCTTGTTGACGTCGCCGAGCGAAAGCGCCTTGAAATAGCATATCCATGACGCGCCTGTCGCAATGCCGGAGAGCACGAGGAATACGAGCGATTTGGGGCTGATCTGAGTTATGGTGCCCGCCGAGCCTGTGACGAATACCATTATCCACGCAAAGACCAGCACCACCGCCGTGCGAATGGCGGTCGCTACATCGGAATCCGTCTTGCGGATGCCGCACTTTGCGAGGATAGCCGTCAGAGCGGCAAAGACCGCCGAGAACACAGCCGCTGTAAGCCACATAAATAAGACCTCTTTTTATGAATTTTCACACCCCGCCGAGATAGTCCCGGCGGGCTTTGGCGTCTACGCCGCCCTTGCCGCTGATTTTTGCTCGTTAATTCTTCTTATTCCTCCGCTGCCGAATATCGTGTGCGGAATGTTGATTATCATCGTGCCGAAGCAGGTGAAGCGCCCTATTTGCTCAAGCGTTTCGACGAGCTTGTTTTGGTATTTGTTTTCAAAGCCGTCCTTGCATTTGGCGGCGAAAATGATATTCGGCACCATGATGACGATGATAAAGATCAGGCCGTAGAGAGTGAACCATTTTATTTGTTTTGAGTTCTCCATTCCTCGCCGTCGAGCCAGTGATAAACCTCGCTCAGGTGCTCGTCGGTGAATACCTCGAGCATCTCGGCGAAGCCGTCGCTGAATTCAGCGGGGTCAAGCTCGCTGAGCTTGACTCTGAATATTTCGCCCTCGTCGGAGGAGCGCAGCTCGCCCGAGAAGGTGCTTGTTTTATAGAGAAAAATTATGTAGCGGTGGTCGTTATCGGGCGGCACCCAGTGGCAAACTCCGCAAAGGCGCACGTCGGCTATATCGAGCCCCGTCTCCTCCTTGACCTCGCGCACGACCGAGTCAACGAAGCTCTCGCAAGGCTCCACATGGCCTCCGGGGAAGCAGATGCCCGGCCAGCCCGGGGCGTTCCTGCGCTGGACTATCACATAGTCCCCGTCGCAGATCATACACATATTCGTCAGTATGCAGTTATCCATTCACTTTTCCTCCTGAATTCGACTATGTGTTATATTATACACCCTGCCCCGCAGGATTTCAATAAGCCGAAGGGCGGCGAAAGATAAACTCTGCGAATATTCCGCAAAAACCGTCGAAACAAATAACTCTTAGCTATTGACAAGCCGCACGATAATGCGTATAATTAGTAACGAAGTGTTATTAAATGTGAGAGGGGCTGACAGCTTAATGCAGGAGAAGTCGGATATTTCCTCGGTGCGCCGTTCAAATTTCCTCGCGGTCAGCGGGTATCTGCGCCGCCGCGAGTCTGCCACCATACCGCAGCTCGCCGAAGAAACAGGTCTGAGCCTGCCCACCGTCACCCGTGCGATAAACAGCGGCATCACACTGAGGATACTTACCCCGTGCGGCATTTGCAACTCCGACCGCGGGCGCAAGGCTGTCTCCTATGCCATCAATCCCGATTTTATGCATTGTGCCATCATCTATTTTTTCTCGGACACGCTTCATTTTGAGGTATTTGATTTTTGCTTCAAGCGCTTGTTTGAATACAAATGCGAGATAAATGACGATAACGCTCTCGAAACTCTCGATTTTGCGGTCAAAAAATCCTTGACCGCCGACCCGCTCATCGGCTTTTATGCTTTCGGAGTGCCGGGTCATGTGCTTGATAATATGATAATCCGCTCGTGGCGCTTCCCGAGCCTTGAGGGCATTGATCTTAAGGAGCGCTTCGCCGAGATGACGGGTAAGCCGGTTTTAATTGAAAACAATATGCGTGCCGCCGTCACGGGCGCAAAGATGTATTTGCCCGATTTTGACTGCGAGACAGTCGCCGCATATACATACGGCACCAAGAAATACGGGCTCGGCGTATCGGTCAACGGCGATATTCTCAGGGGCGCAAGGGGCAAGGCGGGCGATATCGGCAAAATATTCACCCCTATGGCCGACCGTCAAAATCTTGAGTTTTTCTCATATCAGCTTCGGGCGATAATATCCGTGCTCGACCCCGACCGCATCGTTCTCTACCCCACCGATGACGGCTGTACCTTTGATATGCTGGTCGATAAAGCCGCCGAGTGCTTCGGTGAGGAGATACGCAGCAGGTTTGTGAGGAACTGCGACCTTTATACGGACTGCCTTAACGGGCTGCTGTGGCTTGTTAACGACGAGCTGAAAACGACCTTTGAATAAAAGGCCGTTTTTATACGGGCAATTATTAACGGTTCATTATTAATTGCCATTTATGAATTATATCGGCGTCTATAGACACAGCAACCAACCGCATTCAAAACGACCCCTGCAAAGCGGTCGTTTTTATAAAAGGGAATTAATAACGAATGATTATTAATTTATCTTTAGAAATTCGGAGAGAGGAGGCGCGCCACGTTAGCTCGGCACCCTTTAATCAATATAAAACATTAAACTAAGGAGAACGAAAATTAAAAACTTCAAAAAATCGTTGAGCATTTTCATGGCGCTGTGCATGATGCCGGTCTCTGTTCAGTGCATCGGCGCATTCGCCACAGCAGATTCACTTGCAAAGCTCGAAGAGGATATGACCGCATTCGACGGCAAGCTCTCAGTCGCAGAGCCCGACGACACAAGGGAGCAGGCGAAGCTGCGCCGCAAGGCAATGAAAGAGGCGAGCAAGCAGCGCAATATCTACGGCAACGTCGCCGCGCCTTATCTCTCCGCCGTGCGTACCATCGAGCTTTATGAGGGCTACAACGACCTTGACGAGATAATCAGCAACTATGACGATGTCGTCAACGAGCGCAACGCCCGCCACGAAAGAGAAAGAAAAGAAAAAGAAGCGACCATGGCTGCCCGTGCCCTCGACAGAGAGCAGAGACAGCAGCAAAAGAAGCTCAGAAAAGCAAAATAACAGCAAAAAAGAAAGCAGGCTTGGCAGATTTAACTGCCGAGCCTGTTTCGTTATATTATATTCAGTTTACCCGTGCTTTTTATTCACCGCAAGGCTGACGGCGCAAATGACCGCGGCAACGGCGCAAACGCCAAGCATGAGCAGGAATACCGGGCTCCAGCCGCGAGATTGCGACAGCGCGCCGAGCGAGTATGAGGCGGTCGTGCTGCCGACATAGCAGAATGTATTCAGCAGCCCCGCCGCAAAGCCCGCGTTCATCAGTCGGCGGATATCGAGCGGGAATACGCTGGTGATGACGTTGTTGATCATCGCCATAGTGCAGGATACGCCGATGAAGCAGACCATTATCATCACGATGCTGTGCAGCTTCAGCGAGAGCAAAATACCGCCGCAGAGCAGTGCGGACGCAATGAAAAACAGCATATTCATCATCGAATGTGAGATGATGACGGAGTGTATCTTCTTAACGAGCATCGCGCCGAAGGTCGCAACAAGCGGCAGCAGCAGGGTGAGCATTATCGAGAAGGACTGCGAAGCGCCGAATTCCTCATACAGCACGGAGGTGACCCAAGTGTTCACACCGTCCTTGACGAAGCCGTTGACTATGCCGCAAAGGCAGGTTATCGCTATCGTCATCGCCATCACGGCGCCGAGCTTGCCACGGCGACCGCTCTCGGCAGTCTCGACCTGCGTCGGCTTATGCGACGGGCCGAAGAGCGCAAGCCAAATCCCCGCAGTGACGAGCAATACAACGGTCGCAAACGCAAACATCCCGCGCCAATTGCCGAGTTTCACAAACAGCGCCGAGAAGCCGTAGGCAAAGAACGTGCCCGCAACGCTCGTGGTGCTCATAACGAGGATAGCCCTCGGCATCATTTCCTCCGAGACAAGTTCGGATATGGTCTTGATGAGCGTGCTCCACAGCACGGACTGCACCATGCCGTTCGCAAGCCAGATATATTTCATTATCGCAATGTCGGAGCAGAACGCCATCGCCAGGTTGAGCATCGACGATATGCCGAGCGAGAGCGCTATCATCAGCTTTGAGTTATAATGCTTTGAGAGAACGCCGTTGACGAGCTGACCCGCGCCGTAGGCGAAGAAGAAGCAGGAGCTGACAAGCCCCGCCTGAGCCTTCGTGACCCCGAGATCCGAGATTATCGCAACTATCGAGGCGCTGAAATTCAGCCTGCCGACATAGGCCATGGCGTACGCCAGCCAGCAGATAAAAATTATCCTTTTGTCCCGCCGCAAAACCGCTTCACGGCTGAGCGTCCGTTCCATTCGATCGCTTCCCTATATTAATATAAAGTGATTGATATAGTTTAGCACTTCGGTGCCGTAAGGTCAAGTCAGTCGACGGATTTTAAGCATTTTTCTCCCGCAATTTTTTAAGCGCCTTGCGGAATCGGCTCGCAAAGAGTATCCCCGTGCAGGAGACGGCGATGATATCGGCGAAAGGCTCCGCCATATAGACCGCCATGGTCTGATCGGCGATAACGTGCGGCAGGATATAGATCAGCGGCAGCAGGAGCACGAATTTACGCAGCACCGCGACCGAGATCGAGCAAACGGCGTTGCCGATGGATACAAACGTCATCTGGCAGGCGATCTGAATTCCGAATATAAAGAGCACCGCGCAGTAGATACGCAGCGCCTTCGCCGTGAAGGCTACAAGCTCGGCGTCGGACGTGAATATCTTGGCAAAGACGGCGGGGAAGAGCATTATGCAGCCCCACAGCAGGAATGAATACGACAGGCAGACCGTCAGCAGCAGGCGGAAGGTCTTGCTCACCCTGTCGGCGTTGCCCGCGCCGTAATTGTAGCTCGTTATCGGCTGCGCCCCCTGAGCGATGCCCTGGAGCGGCAGCATGGCGAACTGCATTATGCTCGTGAGGATAGTCATTGCGCCGACCGCGATATCCCCGCCGTATTTGAGCAGCGACGAATTGAAGCAGACCGAGATAACGCTCTCGCTCGCCTGCATTATGAATGTTGACAGCCCCAACGCAACGCAGGGAAGTATCAGCTTCGGCGCGGCGATGAGATTCTCTTTTTTGAGGCGGAGGATAGTCTTTTTGCCCGTGAGGAAGCATATGACCCACACGCAGGAGATGCCCTGTGAGATGACCGTTGCGAGCGCCGCTCCGCGTACGCCCATTTTAAACCCGAAAATAAATATCGGATCGAGCGTGATATTGGCAATCGCGCCGATTATGACCGTCCACATGCTGATATTTGCGAAGCCCTGCGCCGTGATAAAGGCGTTCATGCCGAGCGTGAGCTGCACAAACAGCGTGCCTGCGGCATAGATGCTCATGTAGTCCGTCGCGTAGCCTATCGTGTTGCCGCTTGCGCCGAATGCCGCGAGCAGATCGCCGCTCCACAGCAGCATCACGGCGGTCAGGATTATCGATATTATTATTTGCAGCGAAAAGCAGCCGCCGAGTATCTTTTCGGCAGTGGCGTGATCGCCCTTGCCCATCGCTATTGAGGCTCTCGGCGCGCCGCCGGAGCTTATCAGCGCCGCGAACGCCGAAATTATCATTATCAGCGGCAGGCAGACGCCGACGCCCGTGAGCGCAAGGCTGCCGTCGCCGGGCATATGGCCGATGTAGATGCGGTCAACAATGTTGTAGAGCATATTCACGAGCTGCGCCACCACCGTCGGCACCGCCAGCTTCAGCAGCAGCCTGCCTATCGGCTCCGTGCCCAAAAAAGTCTTATCTTGCTTCATTTTTATCATCTCCGTTAGTTATCCTGTCCATGTTGCGGGCGAATGCGTCAAGGCATATCCGCAGCTCGCTTAGCTGAGCCTCCGTCAGCCCGCGGGTCAGTTCCCGCATAAAGTTCTCCTGAAATTCCCGACCCTTTGCAATGATCGGAGCGGCCTTTTCGGTGCAGCTTAGGCGGCATTTGCGCCTGTCGCCGGGCACGGCGGAGCGCTCGAGATAGCCGTCGTTCACCAGCTCGTCGACCCTGCAAGAGACTATGCCGGGCTTCAGACGGCGGTATTTGCATATGTCGCCCGCAGTGTTCAACTCAGGATTGTTCGCAAGGAACATCAGCACGTCGACAGCGCTCTGAGCCGCACCCAGCTCATCGCAAAGCGGCCGCATCGCCGCCGTGTATGCCTCCTCAAACCTCTTGGTGTAGGCGTATGCCTGCGCCGCAGTCATCATTTTTCCTCTCCCCTTCCCAAATACTTCAATTTTGAACATTTCAATTATACACCGTTTTTGCAGAATGTCAAGAACGAAACCAAAACAATTACGAGTTGTAATAACTTTACGGGCTATACAGTTCAATTTATATTGGATATAATATAAGCAAATCTGCGGTTAACGCAAAAAAGCGAGGTTATCTATATGAAGAAAACTTTAAAAAGACTTTTGTGCACAGCTCTTGTATTTATACTGGCTTTTGGCTCGATTTTTGTCACGTCAAATGCAACAGACGGCTGGGAGACTACTACAGGGGTTGTAACTCCCCCTGACGAGCCAAAAAGCGAAATGGTTCAGATAACAGTGACAACAAGTAAAAATGAGTATGCGTTAGACGATACAATAACATTTAACATCAATATTAAAAACACAAGCAGCGAAACTATACGCAGTATTGAACCCGTATCGTGTGCAGCTGCGGAAAACGTGTTTTGTCCTTCCGCCGAGCTGAGCTTTATCGCAGCCTTGCAGCCGGGTGAAAGCGGAACGGTTACCTGCGAATACTCAACGAGCAGCACGTCTCCTGTAAAACGACTCTTTAGAATACTTCGTTATATTTTCAGTCGTTTCTTCGGCGGTGCTGCTATTGATACAGTCGAATATCCCTATGTTTCCACCGTTAAGGTCGGGGCATTTAATTATGATTTCGGCTTCAACGTTTTATTTAATGTCGGCAGCTACAGCAATGATATTGAAGAAATAGTTTCGCTCTACAATGCAGCTCACGAAGTTACTCATCCTGCCCCCAAGGGGCACTCCATCATGGAGCTTGACGGCGCTATCACCGGTGACGGCGCTCTCGGCGGCGTCCTCAAGGTTGCCTCTCCCATCATCCAGAACACTCTTGAGAATAACTCCGTGGAGACCGACTATATCCCCGGCAAAGGTCGTCTTTGGGCAGAAGATGCCGTAAGTGCCGTTTCTGTATCGAGGGGTGGAATTACAGAAATAACAATTCACCTCAAGGAGCAGACCGACGGCCCCGAGGCCGATGCCCATACCGCAGGCCCCGTTGCAAGAGGCATCGGCACCCTCGGCAATATCAACAACGCTATCGAGTCCCTTGGCGCAACTCTTTACAGCGGCAAGGAGACCATAAAGCTCACATATAAGGATGCTTATATCAAATGCCGAATTGATAACAGCACCGGCAAAATTATCGGCGGCACATGGCATTACGCCGTCCATGTTTATGTCGGCGAGGCTGAGGTAAAGCTCGGACTCAAATTCACCGTTAAAAATCTGAAAGGTATAGTTGATTATACTGTTACAATTTAAGTGAATTAACACGGCTTGTTTTGCAGCGCCGAGCTTAAGTGCTCGGCGCTGTTTCTATAAATTTTATTAAAATTTTTGTTAAACTGTGAACCGATTCCGCACAGTATAGTTGCCGGGGCGAGCATTGTGGTAGTAATACAGGATGTCCTGCCCCGTAATATCTCCAACTTTAATTAAAACACCGCTATCAGTATAAAAGAACGGGTTATCCTGTGATACCGAAAACTCTTCAAAAGCTCGCGGATAGGTATTCGGCAAACTCGAAACAGTTGAAGGAACAGTTAGTTTTACAAGATTATAGCAGTCCGAGAAACAATCGTTCCCGACTGTTTTAATGCCTTCGGATATCGTAACGCTTGTAAGGCCTGTCTGTTTGGCAAACGCACCTTCCCCTATCTCCACAACGGGGTAGCCGTCTATCTCCGCAGGCACGGTAAAGTCGCCTGTGATAGTCCCTGTTGTGCCTGTGATGCACGCCTTGCCGTCGGTAACGGTATATGTCAGCAGCCCGGATTCCGCCGCAAACGAGCGGGGCATTACACACGCAAACCCGACAAATACGATAATAAGTGCCATTGCAAATGATATCAGTTTTTTCATACGACCACCCTTTTTATCCTTAAATAACGTTGAATCGACATAAAAATGCGCAAAAACACAACTCTCAATTATTTATATTGTTTTTTATGCCGTTTTCAATGCTTTATTTAAATTTTCAGTCAAAAATACTCAATAAAAAATCATTCTCACCCACAATTGTTTGGATAAAGTGTTGTATTCGGAATTTCTGCGATTACAAATTGTCATCAAAACTACCACTATATTTGTGAGCATGAAAAATATATAATGTAATTGAATATTTCACTTTGGCAAAAAGAAAAAATTTTTTGAACTTTTATAAATTTTTTTGAACCTTTCCGCATATTGCTGTGTCTTTAGTTATTGAGATGATAAAATCTTAAAAGGAGGAGTATTATGTCGTCATTTATACCTAAACCGTACCCCAAGGAGGCTGTGACCGTGAGGGTCGAGAGCGAGTATCTGCAGCAGATCGACCATATAATCGCTCTGGACGGTCGGTTCAGCCGAAGCTCACTGATAAACCAGTGTGTCAAATTTGCGCTCAACAACATTGATATGAAAGACCTTGAAGTTGATGAGCCTATCGAGGCGAGCGAATTTACCCCCGAAGAGTCATTGGTGTGAAAGACAGCGACTGATAAAGAATATTAAATGTATACGGCCTTCGACAGTTGCACGGCAATCGTCGGAGGTCGTTATTTACTGTGCGGCAGGCGTGAGCCGGTTTCTTAATTCGTCTTAATAATTTCATAAGCGATTTTTAATGTGCTGCGTAGTTTAATGTTAAGAATTCAAAGCGTATAATTGTGGTTGAAAAAACGGAGCTGCCGAGGCAGCCCGAATTAATATGAGGAGGCAACAAAATGAAAACGGCAAAGAAATTTTTGGCTGTGCTGATGTGCGCGGCAATGCTCTTCGGCAGCGCGGGCATACTGAGCGCATTTGCATGCGAGAGTTGTGGAACGCACAGCAAATCAGCAGGAGTTTTAGACTTTTGGATAGAAGATGATGACTATTTTGAAATGGATTTGGGCGCATATGTCACAGATTGTGACGAAACCGTAAGCGGCACGGTCGAAATTCCGTCGCAGGTTGACGGGATCCCCGTGGTTGGCATATACGAAACCGCTTTTAACAATTGCAAAGATCTGACCGACGTGATAATTCCCGACAGCGTTACATACGTCTCCCGTAATGCATTTGAAGGAACTAAGCTATACAACGATGAAAGCAATTGGGAGAACGGAATACTCTATATCGACACGATCCTTGCCGATGTCAAAGAGGATATAGCAGGAGTCTGCAATATCAAGAACGGAACGAAAATCATTGCGGCAAGCGCATTTGAGGGTTGTCATTCGCTTGAAAGCGTAACAGTCCCGGACGGCGTGAAAATTATACACCAATCTACATTTGAGGACTGCGGCAATCTAAAAACAGTTGTGCTTCCCGAAAGCGTCACCGTTATTAAAAATCATGCATTTGCATCATGTATCAGCCTTGAGGAGATCAACTTCCCTTCGGGATTATCAACGATCGGTCAGGCTGCTTTCTCGGGCTGCGAGACTTTGACGGATGTAAAGCTGTCGGCGGTGACGGCAATTGAAATGCAGGCGTTTGAGAATTGCTATTCGCTTGAAAACGTCGATTTAGGCAGCAAGCTGCAGCGTATTGAGGCAAACGCGTTTGTGCTCTGCGCCTCGATACCGAGCATTGTTATACCGGATACTGTTGAAAAAATCGGACGGAGTGCATTCGCGCAGTGTTACTCGCTGGGTGATGTTTCGATGTCGAAAGGAATAAAAAGAATATGCCCGGATGCGTTTTCTGAGGCTAAATGCTATTCCGACGGCAATTGGGATGGCGATGTGCTTTATATAGGCAACGCCGCCATTGACACAAGCCCGTTTATCGGCAAAGAATGCCGCATAAAAGAAGGTACGACGATTATAGCAGAGGAAGCTTTCGAGGAGTGCTCTGAGCTTGAGACTGTCATATTGCCGAGCAGCCTTAAATATATCAATTCTTCTGCATTCAGCAGCGATGTTAATTTAAAAAATGTGCAGATATCATCAGGTCTGAAAGAGCTGGGCGACAAAGCGTTCGACGAGTGCACGGCTCTTGAAAAAATATCGGTCGACCCGGCGAACACTGCATTTAAAAGCGATAAGAACGGTGTGCTCTACAGTAAAGATGGAACGCAGCTCATCAAATACCCCGCAGGCAAAACCGACGCTGAATTCGGCATCTCCGAGGGGGTTGAAAAGATATGTAATGACGCGTTTCGTGCCTGCGCTGCGTTAAAAAGAGTCGAATTCCCGGGCAGCCTGAGAGAAATAGACGATTCTGCGTTTTTCGACTGTCAGCAGCTCGACGATGTAAAGCTCCCGAACGGGATTGTAAGAATTGGAGACTGGGCGTTTGGCGGCTGCCATGAAATCAAGTCTATCACGCTGCCCAAAAGTGTCAGCGAACTGAGTGAAACAGCATTCTCATATTGCCTCGGGCTTGAAAGTCTGACAGTTGACCCCGATAATTCGAGCTATTGCAGCGATGACGACGGTGTTGTATATACAAAAGACATGACAAAGCTTGTTGTTTATCCGAGAGGAAGCAAGCTGACCAAATACAGCGTACCCGACGGGGTTATATCTATCAACACAAATATTTTGTATTCTAATTTAGAGATTTTGAGCCTGCCGACTTCATTTGAGGGTACCGACGGCAGTGATACGGAAAAGCCGGAGAATTTGAAAATCATATATTTCAGAGGCAGCAAGGAGCAATGGGAAAGGATACCGCTAAGCACGCCTGTTTCTGTCATTTGCCGACGCGGCATCCCCAAAACGCAGGTAATGCTCAAGCTTGATCTGGCATATGTAAAGATCAAAGCGTCAATGGAAGAAATACGGCAGAAAATTAAAGATTTCTTCAGAAGCGATCCCATTTGCAGCCTACCCGAACCGATCGAAGAATGAAGCTTATATTATAAAAAGGAGGCAACAAAATGAAAACAGTAAAGAAATTTTTGGCTGTGCTGATGTGCGCGGCAATGCTCTTCGGCAGCGTTGCAATGTTCGGCGGCATAGCCTCCGCTGCCTATGAAAAGCAGGAGGGCCTACTGACCTTCAAGGTCAGGGAGGATGAAGCAGTGCTTGTCAGCTGCGCTCAAAACGCGATGGGCGAGATAACCGTGCCTGCCGCTGTCGGCGGCGTGCCCGTCAAGAGGATCGCAGGCGGCGAATTCATGGTCTCATCCGGAGCGTTTGAGGGTTGCAAAGGCATAACAAAGCTGAATTTACCGGACAGTATAATCGAGATAGACAATTCGGCTTTTAAAGGCTGCTCCAAGCTTGCCGAGATCAATATTCCCGCAGGCGTGACGGAGATAGGCAGCAACTGTTTCGACGGATGCGAAAGTCTCAAAAGTATAGATATTCCGGGCAGCGTAAAGTCCATAGGCAATTATGCTTTTGACGGCTGCAAAGAGCTCAGAGAAATCGTCATATCCGACAGCGTAACCGAGATCGACTATGGCGCATTCAGTAACTGCGAAAAGCTGGAGAAAGTGACGCTGCCGAAAAATTTAACGGCGATCAACTCGGACCTTTTCAGAAACTGCTATTCTCTCGCCAATGTTGTTATTCCGGTCGGAGTCACGGTTATCGGAGAGGGTGCGTTTGCCAACTGCACGAGCCTTGAAAGTGTTAATATCCCGGAGAGCGTAAAAAAGATATACAACGAGGCTTTTATAGACTGTGTCAGCCTTAAGAGCGTGGAGCTGCCCTCCGGTCTTGTGAGCCTCGGTCGCTGGGTGCTCAACGGCACGGCGCTCTACAATAACAAGACAAATTGGCAGGACGGTGTGCTCTACGTCGGCAGTGCGCTGATCGAAGCGGATTGCCTTGCAAACAGCGCATATACGGTGAAAACGGGCACAAGGATAATTGCAGACTACGCATTTTCGGAATGCGGAGCACTGAAATCCGTCGTGCTCCCCGAAGGGCTGCTCTCTATCGGCAGAGAAGCCTTTGACAGCTGTGCAATGCTGGCAAGCGTCAATATTCCCGACAGCGTGATCTCCGTGGGAGGCGATGCTTTCTATAACACGCAGATCTGGAATTCATTTAAGTGGCGCAACAATGCGCTCTATATCGACAATGCGCTGATAAGAGCTGCGGAAAATCTCAGCGGTTCATACACCGTGAAGCCCGGCACGACGGTCATAGGCGCAGGAGCCTTTAGTGATACCGATACTTTGACGGAGGTCGTAATTCCCGACAGCGTAAAATTCATCGGTATCTGGGCTTTTGAGAATTGCGATAACCTTGTCAAGGTCACTCTTCCCAATGGACTTGAGAGGATAGAAGAAGCTACATTTGATCGGTGCTACAGCCTTAAAAATGTCAATATTCCGGAGAGCGTTAATTACATCGGCAATTCGGCATTCTTAAATTGTACAAGCCTGGAAAAAATAGTATTGCCGCCGAACCTAAACAGCATAAATGAATATGTGTTTATCAATTGCGAGTCACTCGACGGAATAAACATACCCGAAGGGGTTACAAGAATTGAATACGGAGCATTTTGGGGCTGCAAAGGAATCGACAGCGTCACGATCCCCGATACAGTTACCTATATCGGCTTCGAAGCATTCGCCGGTTCGGATCTCAAGAGCGTTTATATCCCCGCAAGCGTTGAAAAAATAGAAGATAATGCTTTTGGCGGTCGGTATTCACTCGAAAAAATAACCGTATCGCCTGAGAACAAGAATTATGCGAGCGACGGGAGCGGCGCGCTCTTTACCAAAGACATGAGGACTCTCATTACGCTTCCCGACGGCACAAAGATCACCGAATACACAATTCCCGACGGCGTATACACCGTATATCCTAGGGCTATTAACGGCAGGGTCGAGGTCGTCAATGTGCCTGCGTCGGTGGATGAGTGCAGGGACGCTTTCAGAGGCAATCGGCTCACAGCCGTAAATGTTGACCCCGCAAACAAGAATTATGCGAGTGATGAATACGGCGTGCTCTACAACAAAGAAATGACCGAGCTGCTCTGCTACCCGAACGGCAATCCGCGCGACCGCTACAGAGTGCCCGACGGCGTTACCGCGATATCGGATTACAGCATCACCAATACCGCTCTCAATGTTATCAGCCTTCCTGCTTCTCTGGTGTATTCGCCCCCCTTCAGCATATACGATAACGGCATAGATTTAATTTATTTCAGAGGGAACAAGGATCAGTGGGAAAATATCAAAAACGAATGGGACTATGATGGTGACAGGGAGAACTGCGCGCCCGTCATAATCGGCAGAGACATTCCAGAGGATGAGGCAAAGCTGAATTCCGACCTTGCCCTTGCGAGTCTCAAGACAAGATTTGCGCTTATCAGGGCGAATATCAAAAATATCATCGACAGGATCATTCGCTTCCTCAAGCGTATATTCGACAGCATCGGAATACGATGACCGTCAATTCTCCGTCGGCTCGACCCCCGTGCCGACGGCTGAATAAAAAGGCAGCGCCTGCGACCTTGCGGCTGAAATCAACAGTGACCGCTTCGCCCCCTTTCCGCAGCGCCGCAGGTTGCCTGCCCCCCGATAAAAAACAGAGGATAATATAAGAGTTCCAGTTTCTTTGAGGAGTTTTTATATATAGCGGGAAGCAGCCCGCAACCAGGCAGACCCCGCCGTCGCCTCAGAGACGGCGGGGAGAAGCCTGCCCACGGTTTTGTATTCGGCAGAGTATCTCTGCAAAGATAAAATTAAATTTTGAGGAGTCAGAAAAATGAAGAACAAAAAACTATTCACACGCGCATTATCGCTGATGATTTGCATGATAATGGTGCTCGGTTCGGTTGCCGCAGGAGCCGACGGGATTGAAAGCATTTTCAGCGAGAAAGCACAAGCCGCTTCTGTTTTAGACGGTAAACTTTTGTGGCCGGTTTCATCGTCATATTCAATGACCCGCCCTTTCTCGGCGACAGGACATAAAGCAGTTGATATTAACAATTGTACCGGCAAGGATATAGTTGCCGCATATGACGGAACGGTTTATGCTTACTACAATAAATGTCAGCATTATTCTGCAAGTTGCACATCTTGTGAGAAAGGCGGATACGGTGTCGGACTGATAATAAAGCATACAATTAATGGTACAACATACTATACGCATTATGCACACATGGTGTATAACTCAATACCGCAGAAGTTCAGTCAGGTAGGTGCAACTGTTAAACAGGGAGAGGTAATAGGTAAGGTTGGCTCATCCGGCAACTCCACAGGACCACATTTGCACTTTCAAGTGACATCAGGAGCAAATGCCTGGAGCAACTATATAAACAATACCCCTACGGACAAAAGACATAATTATGTTTCTTCAAGCGGCATTTCTTATATTTATAGCCTTGTCACCTCTGAACTTGAAATGTTCTTGAATGACAGTCTGTATAACTACGCATACAATTCTGATTTTGCAACTTTAGACAAAGAACATTATCGTACTAGAAACTCATCTAAGTATGAATTAAGCGTTGATCCTTCCGAAAAGATAGATGGCTATAACAGCTTGAAAATCAAGGCTCTCGAGGCAGGTGCCGATCAAAAAGATTTGGTTATTGACACACAACTCCAAAATTGGTCTTCAGAAGGATACATGGGGGATAATAAGAGTTTTGTTGTATCGTTCTTTGCGAAAGCTGATGTGGCCAGCGCCAAAATATATTGGCGTTGGGGTGGAGAAACAACATATCAGTCAATATCTCTTACAACTGACTGGGAATATTACTCAATAATTATGGATAAAAAGCCTGGATACAATTATTGCTTGCATCCCTATATAGATTCTGCATGTACCGTTTGGGTAAATCAATTTCAAGTTGGTGATGTAAAGCCGTTCAAATCAGATAGTGGAAAAATCGTTGGTACCATTAAGCGTAAAGGTGGTGAAAAATGGGGAACTCTTCCTACTCCGACACTTTCAAACTACACTTTCGATGGTTGGTATACAGAAAAAATAGGCGGAACAAAAGTGACGAATACAACAGCGGCAAACGCCGGCCTGCGAGTTTACGCACACTGGAAAAAATCTGGCGGTTACAAAGTTTCTTTATATAATAATTATAGTGAAAAAAACTACTTTTCTATGGCTACAGATGGGTTAACTGATCCTATAAATAAATACTTGCTTTCTCACGATTCGGGCACATATAGAATTACTGTTGACGACAGTAATAAATTTAACAATAATAGCAGTATTAAAATTGTAGGTGTTTCGAAAGGTGCAACATATCTTAATAATATGAACATGGTAACCGACACAAACTTTTCAAACATCGATTACGGTGTTGGAGACGAAAAGGACATGGTGTTATCATTTTATGCAAAATCAACCATCTCAGGCACGAAGCTATATTGGCGTTGGGGATATGACACAGAAGCAAAGGCGGTTGAGCTTTCTACAGATTGGCAACATTATAGTGTTTTACTGCCTAAGGACAAGAATTTTTCGCATACCTTCCATCCGTATTTTGACACCGTCGGAACTGTGTGGCTCAGTCAGCTACAGTTAGAGGACGGAGATGCGGCGACGGACTATGTTCCGGAAACATCAGGCATTTTCGATGAATTCACTTATTCGGGTTCATTCAGCAGCAGTACACTCAGCTCCTATGTGCCGGTCAGAGAGGGTTACGATTTTGACGGCTGGTATACAAGCAAGGTCGGCGGCACAAAAGTTACATCGAGCAATGATGTAGCCCTCGGCGATGTGAAGCTCTACGCTCACTGGTCAAAATCAGCATGTAAGCATAACTATGTAGTTGTAGCCGATACCGAGCCTACCTGCCTGAATGACGGCAGCCGAACATTTAAGTGCTCCAAGTGCGGCGACTCATATGAAGAAGCCGTCCCCGCCCCCGGGCATAAGGCGGGCGAATGGACGGTTGACGCGGCTGCGACCTGCACTGCGGCGGGCAAGCGAGTGAAATATTGCACCGTTTGCAGAGCAGTTGTTGAAACAGAGACCCTGCCCGCAAAGGGTCACAGCTTCGGCGAGTGGAAACAGGGCGCGGCGTCCTCTTGCACCTCGGACGGCTATGAATACAGGGTATGCGCGTCCTGCGGATTCGTTGAGAATAAGAATGTTTCCGGAACCGGCCATTCATGGGCTTCGGAGTACACGGTAGATAAGGCTGCCACCTGCACCGAGAACGGCTCAAAATCAATTCACTGCACCAAGTGCTCCGCAACTGCAAACAGCACGGTGATACCCGCTAAAGGCCACAGCTTCGGCAATTGGCGCACTCTGAATGAGGCCACCTGCACCGCCGACGGCTCAGAGATAAGGAATTGCTCCGCTTGCTCGGCAACCGAGAAGCGAACCGTAGCCGCAAAGGGCCACATCTGGCAGGATGATTTCACCGTTGACAAAGAAGCTACCTGCTCCGAAACGGGCAGCAAATCCGTGCATTGCAGGAATTGCTCCGCAACAAAGTATTCTACAGAGATAGCCAAGAAACCGCACAATGTTGTCATTGACAACTCAGTTGCGGCGACCTGCACAACCGCAGGTCTGACCGAAGGAAGCCATTGTTTGACCTGCGGCACGGTGATCAAAGCGAGGACGACCGTTCCCGCCACCGGTCACACCGACATGAATAACGACGGTCTTTGCGACAAGTGCGGCAAGAGCCTTGCGCCGACTGTTTATCCGAAACTCTCGATCAGAACCCCCTCGACCACAACGGTCAGCTACGGCTTCACGCTGAATCTTCATGCGAACGTGACCGATCTTCCTGATGGCGCAAGGATAGTTTGGAGCATGGACGGCAGCGGATTTGAGCTTATCCCCTCTGCCGACGGCATGACCTGTGGCGTGAAATCCGTCTCCAAGGGCTCGGCGACGATAACCGCAAAAGTCGTTGACAAGACCGGCAACGCAGTTAAGGACGCAAATGGCAATGAGATAACCGCTTCGCAGCAGTTGACCTCAAAAGCAGGCTTCTTCCAGAAGCTCGCAGCGTTCTTCAAAAGGCTCTTCGGCTCAAATATGGTCATCCCCTACGCACTGAACAAGCTGATGAAGTAAACCAAACCCCCGGGCAGTTTCTCAACTGCCCGGGGGTGATTGTTTAGCGGTGTTTAATTTTTACGCTGCTTTTATTTATAGATAATTTTGTTTAGTGCCGTTTTGATTTACGGTTATTTATCGGGATATTAATTCGGTATTTAAATTTGATGATATTATCGGAGCTGCTTTGTTACGCCGTAACTTCTTCGGCGGGGGATGCTTCGGCATTCTCCGCATTATCGCAGGTGTTATCGGCTTCGTCGTCCTTCTTCTCCTCGGGCGGGAGGGTGACGGGGCGCAGGGCGACTATGAGGTTGACTATTGCCGAGAGCAGGAACAGCGCCGAGCTGACGAAAACGCCCCAACTCACGCCGCCGCTGACCGCGTCGGCAAGGGTGGTCTGCGCCATAAGGGTGTTGAAGCTGTGGAAACACACGGCGCTTGTCGCCATCATCAGGCTTGCGAGCAGATTGGTGACGAAAAGCCCCTTGCTGTCGAATTTTTTGAAATTCAGCAGCAGGAATACAAGGCTGACGGGCAGCGAGAGCGCACTGAGCGCCACAAAGAGCAACGCCAGCAGCAACCGCAGCGACGGCGCGCCTATAACTGCCGAGCCGGGGGCGCTGATAAGCCCGCCGAGGTCGAGATTCATTATAATTTTGACTATTGTTATCGCGTTGAGCGTGAAATTCTGCTCAAAGTAGGGAATAGACACAGCAAGCGTGCCAAGCGGGAGCAGGAACGAGAAAAGCGGCAGCACGCTCACGGGGATGCGGGCGATACGCAGCTTTGTGCCGACAAATGAGAATTTGAAGCGGCGCATGGATTCGTGGAGCTTTGCAAATGCCGCCTCGGCGACAACGGAATCCTCCTCAAGTCGGCGTTCCCAGTCGTAGTTGGCGATATTGACCCCGCATTTGGGGCACTCCGCCTTGACATTCCAGATATGCAGCTTTATGCCGCAGTGCGGACATTTTGCCATAAGTATCACCTTTCGTTCGATTTATTATTGAACGCACGTCATTTTTGGCCGTAGTAGGCATTTGCGCCGTGCTTTCTGAAATAGTGCTTCTTCTGAAGAAAAATGCTCGCCGCCGGAGCGTTCATGCGCTCGCTGAGGTAGGCGTCCTTGGCGACGGCCTCGAGGACTGCTGAATTTTTGGCTGCCTCGGCAGCGCTTTTGCCCCAGGTGAACGGCCCGTGGGAGCGCACGAGCACGGCGGGCACGGCTTCGGGGTCGATCGAGCGGCTCTTGAAGCATTCGGCTATGACCTTGCCCGTGTTAAGCTCGTATTCACCCTCGATCTCCGCCTCGGTCATATCCCTTGTGCAGGGGATCGCACCGTAGGCAAAATCGGCGTGGGTCGTGCCGTAGGGCTGAATATCTCTTGCCGCCTGTGCAAAGGCGACCGCAAAGGTCGAGTGCGTGTGCGCGACGCCGCCTATAGCGGGGAAGCGGCGGTATAGCTCAAGGTGTGTCGGCGTATCGGAGGAGGGATTAAGGCTGCCCTCGACAACATTGCCGTCAAGGTCGAGCAGCACCATGTCCTCGGCTCTCAGGCGCGAATAATCCACCCCCGAGGGCTTGATGGCAAATATTCCGCTCTCGCGGTCGATGCCGGAGACATTGCCCCAGGTAAAGATAACAAGCCCGTATTCGACGAGCTTCATATTCGCCTCATAGACCTGCTGCTTAAGCGCCTCAAGCATAATATCACCTCACACATACAGCGTCGCAACGACGGTGGAATACACCCTCTCGGGGTTCTTTAAGAAATTTCTCTTCAATTCGTCCGCCTGGTCGAAGTCGGCGGCGTAAACGGTCAATTTCATCAGCGGCGTGCCTTTATTCAGGATGATGAAGGTCACGTCGTAGCCGTCCTCACGCTCGACGATATCCACCTTGCTGCTGCCTTTATTCTTCTCGGCAAGCTGTAAATTCAGAGCGTCGGAGAGGGCGGTCTCCCTAACCGTGGGGGGCACGTCGCTCTCAAGTTCGTCGAGTGAGGCCGCGCCCTTGGGCGTGATATACAACAGCGACTCGGATGAAACGAGGCTGCCGTTGTCTATCAGCTCATCAAGCGCCTGCGTTGCTTCAAAATAATTCGCAAGCCCGTGAGCCTGCACGGCTTCGATAGCCATGCTCTCCGAGAGCGGATCCTTGACCGATTTGACAAGGAAGGCTATCAAAATTCGTATCTGTGTTTTGTTTCTCAGCCCGCCGAGGGATACTCCCGCGTCAAAGGCGTTGAATTCGTTATCCATGTTCTTTCTCCCTGCGCTCCTCAAGAGCTTTTTGGATCTCCTTCTTCTTTTTGCCCGTGTAGTCGTTGAATATCATCGGCACGGCTGCGAGAGCGAGGCCGATCATCGGGATTATCGTTATCATCACGAACATACCGTTGAACACTTTCTCGGGCTGGTCGAGCACGGGCACGTCGTTGACGGGCTGGACGAAGCCGACATATTTGAGCACGAAGCCGGTGATATAGGTCGAGATGCCGGCGGTCAGCTTGCTGATGAAGGTCTGAGAGGCGAAGCATACGCCCTCGGAGCGCCTGCCGGTCTTGAATTCGAGGTAGTCCACGCTGTCGGCGACCATGGCGTAGGTGATGACGTTGAATATCCCGAGCGGCAGCCCGATGACGACGAGCAGCGCCAGCAGGAGATAGAAGTTGCCGTAGCCGACAAGGTAGAGAATGCCGTGAACGGCGGCGCCGAAAACGGCGGAGCCGATATATATCGCCTTGAGCGAGAAATGCTTCCTGAGCACGGGCATAAGCAGCATTGCCGCGAGCATACCGATGCCGATAGCCACGGTCATGGCGGTCTGGACGATATCTTTGGGCACCGCACCCGAATCCTTGATGAGATAGGTCGCTATATAGCTGCCCGAGGTCTGAGCCATGAGCATAGTCGAGCCGAGCACGCTTGCAAGTATGAGCAGCAGGAGCGGTTTATTCCTGACAAAGGCGGAGACGATCTCGCCCGCGGTGACCTTCTCTTTGGGCTGCTCGACGCGCTCCTTGGTGCCGAAAAACGCAAGCAGCGAGAGGCAGGAGCCGAGCACGGCGAATATCAGCCCCGAGATAAAGAATCCCTTGGTGTTGCCCATCCCAGAGCGGAGCACGGGCACGAGCACGGTGGGCAGTATGCCGCCGACGGTGCAGAATATCCTGGCGGTCGATATAAATTTGGTGCGCTCGCTCTCAAGCGGAGAGACGACGGCGCTCATGCCCCAAAACGGGACATCCTGTATCGTGAAGCATATGCCCCACACCAGATAGGAGACGGTCGCGTAGGCGAGCCTGCCGCCGTAGCCGCAATTCGGCACATAAAAGAGGGCGGCGGTGGCGATAAGAATGAGCGGCGGCGAGAAGAGCAGGTAGGGTCTCAGCTTGCCGAATTTGCTCTTGGTCTTATCGACGATTATGCCCATTATCGGGTCGTTTGCTGCGTCAAATATCCTTGCGGCGAGGATTACCGTGCCCGCATGGACGGGGTCGAGCTTGGCGGCGTCGGTGTAAAATATGAGCAGGAAGGTGGACATCAGGGTGTATATCATGCTCCTGCCGAAGCCGGCGCAGGCGAAGCTGAGAGTCTCGCTCGTCTTGAGATACTTTTGCTGCATTATTTATTCCTCTTTCTGCCTTTGATATCTTTTCTTGCGCTTCTGTTGGGGTTGATGGGCTTGCCGTAGCGGCCCCTGTTGCGGCATTCATCGGTCAGGAAGCGATCCTTGGTCGCGTAAAGGCCGCAGAGATTTGCCCAGCCCTCGCAATAGAGCCAATAATACGAAACATTCTTCTCTTTCCTCATTTTAACCAGAGCGGGCAGACCGCACCAGATGAAGGAGGGCAGAGCGATCACGAGCAGCCATACGGGGCCGAGGATGAGGGACTGCACGGTGTGGCCGTATTCGTGAATTTTCATGTCGTGGAGCTTGTCGCCCGTGGTATTTTTATTGATGAAGATAAACATACCCAGCGACACGCCGCCGAAATTCTTCTTGTCGATATAGGTTATCACGGCGTTGTGGAATATCTCGCTCTTTGCGCCCCTTGACTTATATATGGCGAGCATCACAAGACCCGCGATATTCTGGAGTATCGCATATGTAAATTGCCAGAAATAGAAGAAGATCGCTCTGACGGTTTTCATAAAAAACACCTCGGAATTAATATTATTAATTTATTTTAACATATGTGCGCGGCTTTTTCAACATTCAGTTGTGAAAAACACGGCGAACTTTCAAATACTCATCCTCGGTTTCGCCGAGGCCGAGGAAATCCCCCTTGGGCGAATAGACCCTAAATATGCCCTCACCCTTGATCTTGAGCCTTTCAAGGAAAAGCTCGCCGCCGTTTAAAAAGCGTTTCGCCTGAGCCTCGGTGACGGTGACCGAGCCGTAGCCGCCGAGAG
>ERZ835980.476-NODE-476-length-55074-cov-3.930115_pt1 | contig 55074 bp, 39 predicted proteins | sample MGYA00519943_ERZ835980 | MGnify/ENA primary metagenome ERZ835980 (study PRJEB31850, sample SAMEA3708791) | human gut metagenome | biome: human gut; feature: human-associated habitat; material: faeces | place: China | collected 2014 ... | reverse complement strand
CGTCAGAAACCTTGGATTTACAAGGCTTCTGGCGTTTTTTAATATTTTGAAGAAAAATGCTCGTAAAAACTACGGAACAAAATTCAACTGATAGACTTCATGTATCAACTGAAGACATTGTTTTCACCTAAAAATTTTAGTGAAAACATATATTTATCAAATAGGAGGTACAAGAAAAGTGAACCCGCGGCAGGTGCCGCGGGCTTTTGACATGATAAGGGAATAAATATTTTGTAAAAAAATTATATACTTCCGGAAAACTGCATTTTATAATAGTCTAATAAGCTTTTATGAAGAAGCAAAGTGATATGGCGTATGTGCCAGTTGAAAAAAGAGGTTAATGAATTATGAGAATAATACATTGCGCAGATATTCATCTGGATTCTGCACTTACAACACATTTGGATAAAGAAAAAGCAAGGACAAGGAGAAAAGAGATACTTGATACATTTAGAAGAATGTTGGTCTATGCATCGGACAATGACGTGCAGGCAGTTATAATCGCCGGGGATCTGTTTGATTCTGAGATGATATCGGCATCTACGGTAAATACAGTGCTTGGCGAAATAGCGCGGCACGGAGAACTGGAAGTGTATTATCTGAGGGGAAATCACGATCCGGGAATAAGTATATTTGCGGGAAGAAATATTCCTAAGAATCTGCATATGTTTGACGAACGTTGGACGTATTACCAGTTGAATGACATGGCAGATGAGAGCGCGGCGCACAGCGGAAATGATGAACGCTGCAATATTGTGCTTGCAGGGATCGAAATGACGTCCGACAACAAAAATAGAATATACGATGAATTATCTCTTAGAGAGCGTGATGTAAATATTGTGACTCTTCATGGACAGGAACAGGAATATGGGGATGCCCATGTGGCGGAGGAGATTTGTCTGGACAAGCTCAAAGACAGAGGAATAGACTATTTAGCACTTGGACATGTTCATAGACCGAAGAGAGAAAAACTTGATCACAGGGGGATGTATGTATATCCCGGATGTCTTGAGGGACGAGGATTTGATGAGTGCGGTGAGCATGGTTTTATGCTGATCGATATAGATGAAGCAACGGGGGATATGAATACAGAGTTTATACCATTTGCATACAGGCGGTTATATGACGTACAGGTCGATATAACAGGTGCCGCAGATAGCCAGGACGTGGCCGATATGATCGCCGAAAAGTTATACGGTGACGTGAACGGCAGGGAGAATGATCAGGCGAGGGCACTTGTGAAGATAACAGTGACCGGTGGCCTTGATGTGGAAAGTGAGATCGACATGGAGTATCTTGCCAGACAGTTTAACGACTCGTTTTATTATGTAAAGATCGCTGATAAGACAGATCTCAGAGTGGATCCGCTGAAATATGTACACGATGCTACGCTTAAAGGTGAGTTTGTCAGGATGGTACTGGAACAGGATATGTCAGAGGATGATAAGGCGTATATTATACAGACAGGTATAAGAGCGCTTGCCGGTGAGGAGGTCTGGACCAGATGAGATTGATTTCATGTTACATAGAGGGATTTGGCAAATTAAGAAAGTTAGAGATCAAATTCGAGGATGGGCTCAATTGTTTTGTCAAAGAAAATGGCTGGGGGAAAAGTACATTTGCTGCATTCCTCCGGGTGATGTTCTATGGCTTTGAGGGCGAGACAAAGAGAAATGAGTTTGAAAACGAGAGGAAATATTACAGACCATGGGCTGGTGATGTGTATGGCGGTGAACTGGTATTTGAGACAGATGGAAGGACATACAGGATTCAGAGAGTATTTGGAACAAAGAAGAGTGATGATGAATCAGTTATCTATGATGTGGAGACGAATCTGCCAGTTTCCGGATTTTCGGATAATATAGGAGAAGAATTATTTCAGCTTGATTCAGTATCATTTCAGAGAACAGTCTACATAGGCCAGAATGAGTGCGAAACATCGTCAACCGATGGCATAAATGCAAAGATCGGAAACATATCGGAAGGTACGGCAGATATAAATAATTACGACGAGGCGAGTGCCAGACTAAAAGCAGTCATAAACGGCATGTCTCCAAATAAAAAGACAGGGGAACTGTATAAAAGAAAAAAGGAACTTTCTGAGCTCAAAGAAAGGGTGAGACGAACAGGGATAGTTGAGTCTAGAATACAAAAGCTCAGGGAGAGAAGAGAAAGTATTGGTAAGATGCGGAGTGATGCCGCTGAGTATCAATACAATGTGGCTGAGAGAGAGAGGGCTGCCGGGTATTTTCCTGGGGCGCTCCCAGACGAAAAAGAGCTTCAGGAAAAGATCGACAGAGCCAGGGAGTTAGAAAAGATGAAAGCACGTCTGGATACTGTGAAGATGCCACTGCGTGACAGAGAGCGTTGTGAAGAACTCATGTCGAGATATTTCCCACACAAACAGGATGACAGAAGCGGAATTCATATGCCGTCGGACATGGAGCTTGACAAATGTTCGGATATCTGGGATGAGATCAGACAGAACAGGCAGGAGATAGACAGACTTAACAGACAGCTTGCAAATGTCGACAGGACCTCAGATAAAGCAGTTCCAGGATATATAGCCGAGGAGAAAAAAACATACGGAAGAAAAATATCTGTGGTATGTGCGGTGTTGGCGATAGTAGTATTTGTTGGAACTTTGTTTCTCAGATTGACTGGAGTTATAACCGTTCAGATCATGGCACTGGGATTTGTAGCTGCAGTGATAGCAGGTGTTTTAGGAATCATTATAAGAAACGGCAATAGGGCAGGAGAACACTTGCAAAACGACATGTACTCCAGATTACGAGAGAATGCAGAGGATAGCGCGTTGGATGTGGAGGATCACACTTCGCTGTATAAAGAAATATCCGAACTGATCGAGCTTGACAAGCGTGAGATAGAAGAGAATATAAAAAAACTTCAGTCTGTCACAACAGAATATGGCCTGCATCTGGATCTTGATAATTTCGGCGGGGATATAGACCAGATAAGGGAATTGGTTGATCTGAACAGAAGACAGAAAGCACTTAGCAGGGCACAGTATGAGTGCGGATCTGTCCGTGAAGAGATATGCCTTTATATAGAATGTCTTGGATTTGAACCGGCAGAGGATGTGCTCAGCCAGCTAATAGAGATACAGGGAAGACTGAACAATTACAATGACAGATGCATGGCTGTTTCAGGCGCTGCGGACAGAATCCATACAGATAATGATGTGACAGATTCTGAGGTTGATTTAAATATAGACAGCCGGATTGCGGAGTGTGATGTGGAGCTTGCAGATCTCATCGGAGAGCTTGAAGATATAAAGGATATTGCGGTACAGCTTGAACAAAAACAGCCAGAATTCGACTGCGATATAAAGAGATATGAATTGGTGTCGAAAACATACGATCTGCTCGGTCAGGCGAAGGAAAAGTTTACCGCAAGGTATACAGAGCCGGTAAAGAGAGCATTTGACAAATACTATTTGTGCGTTTCGGATAAAGAAAATGACATGCAGATGAATTCAGAAATGGATATAAGTTACAGAGATCAGGGCATGTACAGAGATAAGAAAACGCTGAGTGCAGGACTTAAGGATCTGACTGATGTATGTATCAGGGCTGCATTGGTGGATGTTATGTATCAGGGAGAGAGACCGGTTCTTATAATGGATGATCCATTTGTCAATCTGGATGATAGAAATATGGTGGGTGCGGTGAGGCTTATGTCTCTTCTTGAAGAAAAATATCAGATTATATATTTCACATGCAGCCAAAATCGTGTACTATAAGGTAGAGTTCAAGTTAGTTGGTGAAATATAGGAGGAACAATGCTACATAAAGGATATATGAATTTGAAAAATAAAAACAGGATTTACAGAATCAGAAAAACTGTTCTTCGGACGTTACTCATGATGACAGCATTTGTCGGGATATCCGGGATCAGCGTCAGCGCGGCAGAGAACATCAGGAAAATCAATGATGGCAGCGGCATAGCTACACCGTCAAGTGTGGTTGAGGAGACAGCTCTTGTCATGGACAGCTCGGCTTATGTGTTCTCTAATTCGACAGATGGAATGTTCAGGATAAGCTTTGCCGAAGGCAAAAGCTATTATCTCGGATCAGCGGAGGATTCGGACACAAAGATCACATATGCTCTCATAAAATACGGAACAAAGCTGTACTTGGTGGCTGCTGATGACAGTGAGGATAATGTGGAATATAACGGAAGCTATACGGATACTACATTTGATATGCTTGAGTCGAAAAATTATAATTCGTCTATCAGAAAAGTAAAAATGAGTTTGAAATACGGAAAGAACATAGAACTTACGCATTTCACTTTCAATAAGGATTATTCTGTAAAACTCAGCGGATACTACAATGGCACATATTATACGGATGACAAAGCTGCCACGGGTATATTTGAGAGAAACGGATATTGTGATTACTTTGTGGGTGGTAAGACGGTTACTGCAGATGGATGGTACAAGTATGGCAGTGCTTCACCTACAGGAGAGCTGGTGGATACAGATATATCGGGAAGCATTGGCAGCGCTACAGTAAAGTATGTACATCTGTTCGAGGGACATGTGCAGACTGCGTATCATGGGGAGAAGTGCTACAGTTACACTGGAACAAAGAAAACCGCGGTAAAGAGCAGAAAGGTACTTATCAACAATATTTATGTTGCCTACGACAGCAAGGGGAATGCGCTTTCAGGTGTTGTGAAGAAAAATGATAACCTGTATTTTTATGAGGCGGGTATTCCTGTCAAGGATAAGCTCCGCAATGTGAATAATGATTATTATTATCTTGGCGGGGATGGAAAAGCTGTAAAGTCTGTCTGGGTAAAGACGGGTGACTATGAGTTCTATTTCTCTGATAAGTTCTATGCAGTGAGGGTATTCTATTCAGATGATTTCCCGAATAAGGCATACTCAGGAAAACTGTTCAATTATAAGGGCGGTTCATGGAAGAGTACAGGCACAGGCATATTGAATGTCAACGGTACATATTATTACTTTGTCAATGGTGCAAAATACAATGGTACAAAGTGGTATGTGAAGTCAGACACATACAGATACTATATAAAAGCCGGAACTGTAATGTATATGGTGAAGGCGGACGGAGTGAGATACAGAGCTTATGAAGTCTCAGATGAGGGAAAGCTGGTTCTTGCAAAGAATGTGTGGCTCCCAACATACAACAATCTTGTCATACATACGGATGCAACGGGGCTGTCCGATATAATCTATTACAGAAAAGGACACGCTATATCCGGTTATGCGGATACCTACAGGATATGTGTAAATAATAACTGGATAAAGAAGAGAAATGCTGTCGTGTATATTCCGGGTGGATATTATTACCTTGGCAATGACGGCAAGCTTGTCAGGACAAAGGGATGGAAGACTATAAGCCAGACCAGTGCCGTGTATGTGAGCGATAAGGTGTATGTAACAGCATATGTGTATTATGATTCTGCACAGGGTTGTTCAATATATAAGAGCGGTGCAAAACTTGCACTCAGCGGCGCAGGTCTTAAGAAGACAGCCATAAACAACAAATCAGCATATTACTATGTGAGTGGCAGTGGTAAGTGCATCAAATCCACCAAGAAGATTGTGGATGACGTTGAATACACATTTAACAAGTATGGACAGTGCTTTATGGTTGAGAACATAAGCTGGGATTATGATGCCTGGATGAAGAAAGTCACCAGGGCATATCTTGGCAAGACAGGCATATACTGTAATGTATTTGTGGCAAATGCGCTCAGGTATGCGGGCGGCAGTGATCCGTCTGTCGATATGACAGTTAAGTATACAAGCTACTCAAAGGGTGGATTTGTGATAAATTCAAGCAACATGTGCTCTGACTGGGCAATAAGAAAGGTAACGGCGAATGCAATACTATCCCAGAAGGGAAGCTGGCTTACATCAAATGAATACGACCTGACTGCAGACAGGGAAGCATTTTCATATGATGCCCTGATACCTGGAGATGTGATAGTATATTATACAAATGGGGAGCCGACACATGTGGGAATTTACTTTGGTAAGTTTGCAACTGCGAAGGCACTCAAGCAGTATCTGAGGGGATTTGGAATCTCTGCTGCGGCTTGTGAGGCATATGTCCACGACTGGGGAACAGACAGTGGAAACAAGCCTGAGTACTGGATACTCCAGGGCGGTATGGGTAGCGGTAATCAGGTGTACATAAGCAATTCAGCATATGATCTTTCAGGACAGTATGCGAAGAAGATAATACATGTAAGACATTAATAAAAAATACCTGACGATGGTCATGAAAGTAGGTTTCAATATCAGCATATTGAATTCGCATGAATCATCGTCAGGTATTTTTGTCTAAGTTTATAATATCAATTAGTTTTCCTCGGAAAGAATTTCCCAGTCTTCGTAGAGTTTTTCGAGTTCGCTCTCAGCGGCATTCCTCTCCTTTGTCAGGTCATTTAAGAGACCTACATTGGTGGCATTTTCTGGGAGAAGGAACTGCTCGTCTATCTCGGAGATTTTGTTTTCAAGCTCCTCGATGGATGCCTCGAGCTTTTTCAGATCATTTGCCTTCTTGCGCTTTCTTGCAGCCTCTGCCTTGCTTTCCTGCCAGGAGAGCTTGGCCTGGGATACGGCAGGAACAGCTTTGACCTCCTGGTTACCGCTTACAGGGGTGAATGGATTTCCCTGACTGTTTTCGCTGTAAGTTCTATGTGCCTCGTAGTAGTCGTAATTGCCTATGTAGTTTGTGAGCTCCTTATCCTTAAGTTCTATGATCCTTGTGGCAGTCTGATTGATAAAGTATCTGTCGTGGGATACATAGAGAACCGTTCCAGTGTAATTCCTTATGGCATTTTCCAGGATCTCCTTCGATGTGATATCCAGATGGTTTGTAGGCTCATCTAGGATCAGGAAGTTGGCGGAGGAAAGCATCAGCTTTGCCAGAGATACTCGGCCTCGTTCGCCACCTGAAAGATCCTGGATCTTCTTGAATACATCCTCGCCGGTAAATAGGAAAGCTGCCAGGACATTCCTTATCCTTGTGTTTGACAGGTCAGGATAGGCATCGCTGATCTCATCAAATATGGTGTTGGACATGGTTAGTACATGGTGTTCCTGATCGTAATAGCCGATCTTTACGCGGGAGCCGAGAATGATGGTTCCTGCGTCCTTTGAAAGTAGTTTGTTAATTATCTTCAGGATGGTTGTTTTCCCAGTTCCATTGCCGCCGATGAGCGCAACATGCTCGCCACGCTTTATATCCATATCGATTCCGGTGAAGAGGTTGTTATCGCCAAAAGATTTCGTGAGTCCCTCTATGGTCAGGACATCCTCACCGCTCAGTATATTCGGCTCAAGGGTGAGTTTCATCTCGGATGCAACCTCGGTAGGTTTGTCGAGCCTTTCTATCTTGGAGAGCATCTTTTCACGGCTCTCAGCTCTCTTTATGGATTTTTCACGGTTGAACTGTTTGAGCTTTGTGATGACCTCCTCCTGGTGCTTTATTTCCTGCTGTTGGTTCAGGTAAGCTTTCATCATGCTCTCTCTGATTTCGGCGCGTTTGCCGGCAAAATATGTGTAGTTGCCGTTGTACACCTGACCGTGTCCGTTGTCTAGTTCTACGATCTTGGTTACTATTTTGTCAAGAAAATAACGGTCGTGGGAGACTATGATAACACTTCCCTGATAGGAGGAAAGGAATCCCTCCAGCCATGAGATGGAATCCATATCAAGGTGGTTTGTAGGCTCATCAAGTATTATGATATCAGGCTTTACCATGAGAAGTCTGCCGAGGGCCAGACGTGTACGTTGACCGCCTGACAGGGAATCTGTGTGCCTGTCGTAGTCTTCCTTTGAAAAACCGAGACCTTTCAAGACTCCGTTTGCTTCACTTTCACAGCTGTAGCCGTTTTTGTATTCAAATTCATGGGTATAGCGGTTGTATAGCTCCAAAGATTTTTCAAGTGTTTCTCCGGACTGGTTCTCCATCTCGGCTTCAAGCTTTCGCATTTTGTCCTGAAGCTCCAGTATCGGCTTTAAAGCATCAAGCATGACTCCACGGACAGTAGTGTTGTAATTGCTCTCCTGATACTGGGAGAGATAACCGATGGTTCTGTCCTTTGAGATTATGACCTGACCGGAGTCAGCCTCCTCCTCGCCCATGATTATCTTCAAAAGAGTGGTTTTGCCGGCTCCGTTTATGCCGACTATAGCCATTTTTTCTTTTTCTTCCAGATGAAAGGAAATATTATTCAGAATAACATCCGTGCCAAATGACTTGCAGATGTTTTGACAATCTAATATCATAAAAAACCTCGCATTCGTACTATATAATTAGACATACAAAGCTAATTATATATATAAGACTTTATTTTCGCAAGAACACAGTGGTGTTTTCTTGTATCAGAGGTGGAATTGCACTGCTTTTTATAAAATGTTCATATTTTTTTATGCAAATTAGACAATGCATGTGGTATACTATAAAAGTATGAGAAAATCTAACATATAAATAATAAAAGGAATGATGTAATGAATTATAGCATTTATGACTATAATAGCGAGGAAAAACTTTTGCAGGAGCAGGAGATAGAGGAGATTAACAATGTCAAGATGAGTCTTCTCAACACTCTTGTTACAAAGCTCAACAATGCGGGAATATATTTTAACAGTACTTCAAGGATAAAGTCAGAATCGTCACTTCTTCACAAGCTGGAGACAGGCAAGTATTCTCTTGAGGAGGGGGGACGAAAGATACAGGATATCATAGGTATAAGAATAAACCTCTTTTACCTTGAGGATATGGATATATGTGAAAAGATACTTGAGGAGACGTTTCTTCTTGACAACTGGTCAAAGACAAAGAATGAGGAGAATAAGTTCGAGGCACAGAAGTGCAACGGTGTGTTCAGGATACCGAGCAAATATCTGAGAAACATACCGGCAAGCGTGTGGACAAAGCCATTTGACCAGACATTTGAGGTGCAGCTCAGGACAGTACTCTTTGAGGGTTGGCATGAGATAGAGCATGAGATGAGATATAAATATAAGCTTGGATCCGATTCCAAGGAGACGGACCTGTGGACGGGACACGAGGATCTGTCCAGAGTCATGAACAGCATCATAGCAAATCTGGAGCTGTGCGACTGGTCAATCATGCAGATATTCAACAGCATACATGACTCCCAGTACAAGGAGAAGAACTGGGAGAACGCTATCAGAAGCAAATACCGTCTGAGGATAACCCAGGATCCTTTAAAGCCGGAGCTTAGAGAATACCTTGACAAGAATCCGGATATAGTGGCGCAGTTCCATCAGGTTACCAAGAGGGAGCTTGTGGATATACTCCTGAATAAGAAGTATCACAAGGAGCTGACGCCGGACAGAGTCATATATCTCATCAACAAGGAGATAGTCCGCAATGAGTATATTTCCAGACTTTTGGACAAGGAACAGTTTGTTCCGGCAATTAGACCTGATGTGAAGACAGAGATCAAACCAATGGTGCCCAATGTTGTGTACAGCCATATAGTCGGAATCCCGAAGAAAGGATATGTAAAGGCATGTGAGATAGTGTACAGCTGGATCCGGGAACATATCAGTATGGTATTCCCGCAGATGCCGGAGGAACTTACAAGCGTTGATTATTCGACTATAGGATACAAGGTTTATGTTGCATATTCAGATGATGGATATCAGATGGATTTCCAGCACATAAGCAATTCAGAGGCAGGAGTTATCTGGCATGTCACTGCGGATATTATTCCAGATGGAGATATCTATAGACTTAAGGTGGAGAATATCTGTGAGACTATAAATGTAAAGGAGAGACGGTACAGCAGACCAAAGTTCATGAAAGAGATATTTAATGAGGTTGGATTTGTTGATGCCGGAATACTCATGGAGGAGGGCAGCAGTCCGGAGGAGATAAGTTATGATAAGCTCAACACGATAGTTGAGAATCCGGACAGAAATATGCCGATAATTGTAATTGTTAAACCAGATGAGATCCCGGACTGGGCAATCGACTGTGATGGATACATACTCAGAACTGATATGCTGAAAAAGACGCTGAATGGACTTTGTCACGTATATCTGTGCAGCGGAGATTGCAAGGCGCGGTATGAGGCTGAGTATGGAAAGGAATCTGTGGACGGTGGAGTTATGATGTGGGAGAAGAACAGCAATTATCCGATATTCTACTCCATGGACATCATCAACCAGAGTTTCTTTGAGGAGGTAAACCACAGCATCAACGAGAATGTTGAATATGAGAAATCATTCAGATATTCACTAAGGGAACAGGTCCACGATGAGTACTTGAAATAATAAATCAGTATCATATTGAGAAGAGAACGGATAAATGACAAAGCAGAAGGTTATAAAGAATAATAAATTTAATAACGCTCTTAAGATAGCTGCCGCAGCATTATGTGCTGCGGCAATTGTCGCTATAGTGATAATAACGGGCAGACAGAATGCGGATAAGGCAGAGAAGACTTTGAACACAACAGTGATGGGGACAACTGCCTCCATAACTGTGTATGGCAGGAATGGCAGCGACATTATAGATGATATAATGGATCTGGAAAATAATCTTGACGAAAAAGTGATATCCTGGAGATCTGACGGCTCAGAGGTGTGGAATATAAATCATTCTTATAAAGCTGGTGAGGATTACCAGATAAGCGATGAACTTGCAGATGTACTCGAAAGGACTCTTGAGATATCCAAGGACAATGGAGATCTGCTTGATATAACAATCAGACCGCTTGCCGAGGTTTGGGGCATAGAATCAGGAAGCACGAACGTGCCATCCCAGACTGATATAGATGCTGCGCTGTCAGCTGTGGATGTCACACAGGTGACATGCATATCAGCGAAAAACAGCTCTGATGGTAAGCCATATGTCAATATAGCCAGAGAAGGAATGTCTCTGGACTTTGGAGCTGTCGGAAAGGGATATGGATGTGATGTTGCGGCGGATTACCTAGAAGAAACCTCTGTCACGGGTGCGTGCGTTGCGCTTGGAGGAAGTATCATGGTGTATGGAAGCAAGTCGGATGGATCGGACTGGAAGATCGGTGTTAAGGATCCGCGTGCCGGCGAGGGAAGCATCATGGGGGTTATAAGTGCAAAAGGCGGGGAGACGCTATTTGTGTCCACTTCGGGAGACTATGAGAAGTATTTTGAGAAAGACGGAAAGAGATATCATCACATATTGGATCCAAAAACTGGGTATCCGGCATGGAAACACACGATAGCAGCTACAGTCGTCTGTGATAACGGACTTTTGAGTGATGCGCTATCTACACTTTGTATGCTTCTGGACAGAGAAGCTGCGATGGAGGCGGTAAACAGATACGGTGCGGAAGCCATACTGATCGATGACCAGATGAATGTATACGTCAGCGATGGACTCAGGGATAGATTTACTTTATTGGGAGCAGGTTACAGTCTGATTCAGGAATGATATATGTTTCAAGACGAATATAGATTATATGGATGATAATGGAAAATGACAGATATGGAAATGAAGGATAAATATACAACAAAAAAACGCGACATCGTGCTTGCAGCGGTGCTGCTCATTTTAGGCGTAACAGGTGTGCTCATAGTGAAATACGGACTTAAGTCTGGAAACACTGCGGATGTATACATAGACGACAAGCTGGTGCAGATGATAGATCTGAGTGTAGATGATGAGTATACATTTCAGACAGATAAGGGCAGTAACACGGTTGAGGTCAGGAATGGTGCGGTCAGCATGAAGTCGGCGGATTGCCCGGATAAAGTATGTGTACGGATGGGAACAAAGAACAGGAACGGTGAGACGATCACATGTCTGCCGCATAAGCTGGTGATAGAGGTTCACGGCGGGCAGGAACAGGAAGTGGATATAAAGTGAGTAAAAGCAGATGGAGTGCAAATAAAATAGCATATATGGGTATGTTCATTGCAATCGCGATGGTATTTTCATACATTGAGTCGCTGATCCCGCTGAATATAGCAGTTCCAGGGGTGAAGCTCGGCCTTGCAAATCTTGTGACGATAGTTGTCATGGTAAAGATGGATACCAGATCTGCGTGGATGGTATCCTTGGTGAGGGTGCTGCTGTCAGCGCTGCTATTTGGCAATATGTCGGTGATGATATACAGTCTTGCGGGTGCGGTGCTTAGCCTTATCGTTATGACAGTATGTATGAGATTTAGGATCTTCGGCATTACCGGAACGAGCATACTCGGAGCAGTGAGCCACAATGCAGGACAAGTGATCATGGCAGCATCGCTCATGAAGAGTGGAAACATCCTGATATACATACCGGTTCTTTGTATATCGGGAACTATAGCGGGGGTGTGTATAGGGCTTGCGGGAGCCGTTTTGGTGAAAAACCTTCCAGATATTTAAATGATAATATATGTCTGTTTAGGTTGTTTTTGAGACCTTAAAGCGTTATTATAGATAAAGATTTTTTAAAAAATAAACAAGGAAAAGAGGTAGAACATGGGTTTGTTAACATTCCTGGGCGGAATTCATCCATATGAAGGCAAAGAATTGTCAATGGAAAAGCCTGTCAGAGAATACCTTCCGAAGGGCGATTGCGTGTATCCGCTGAGTCAGCACATTGGAGCACCAGCAACCCCTATAGTAAAGAAGGGGGACAGGGTCCTGGTTGGCCAGAAGATCGCTGAGGCCAGCGGATTCGTGTCTGCAAATATACATTCATCCATATCGGGCACAGTCAAGGCTATTGAACCGAGATATGTACCTGGAGGATCAAAGGTAGAATCTATAGTAGTGGAAAATGATGGTCAGTTTGAGGAGATAGACTTCGCTGCGAACGTCAAGGATCTCTCCAGTCTGTACAGAGAGGATGTAAAGGAGATCATAAAGGAGGCTGGTATAGTAGGAATGGGCGGTGCCGGATTCCCTGCAAATGTCAAGTTGTCCCCTAAGAACGAGGATGCGATTGATTACATAATAGTCAATGGTGCAGAGTGTGAGCCATACCTCACATCAGACTACAGAAGAATGCTGGAGGAGCCAGATAAGCTCATTCTTGGACTGGAGATATGTATAAATCTGTTTGACCATGCAAAGGGAATCATAGCAATAGAGGATAACAAGCCGGAGGCTATCGCAATCCTGTCGGACAAGGTCAAGGACAATGACAAGATAGAAGTTCATGTGATGAAGACCAAGTATCCCCAGGGTGCCGAGCGTCAGCTCATATATGCCAACACGGGAAGATATGTCAACTCTAAGATGCTTCCTGCAGATGCCGGATGTATAGTGCACAACGTAGACACGATAGTGTCCATATATGAGGCAGTCGTAGAGGGAAGACCTCTCTATTCAAGAATAGTGACAATAACAGGTGATGCCATAGAGAATCCGTGTAACCTTATGGTCAGGACCGGAACGAACTGTCAGGAACTCATAGAGGCTGCGGGTGGCTTCAAGGACGGTGTGGTTCCAGAGAAGGTCATTTCGGGCGGACCTATGATGGGAAAAGCCCTTTTCTCTCTAGATGTGCCGGCAACCAAGGGTGTGTCAGCACTGCTCTGCATGACGCATGATGAGGTGGCAGAGCTTGAACCTAGCAATTGTATAAGGTGCGGACGCTGCGTTGATGTGTGTCCGGGACGAGTTGTGCCTTCACTGCTTGCTTCACTTGCTGAGCACGGAGACACCGATGGTTTCCTCGCTCACAACGGAATGGAGTGTTGTGAATGCGGATGTTGTTCATATGTATGTCCAGCCAAGAGACATCTGACACAGACCATCGCCGGAACAAGAAAATCTATAATAGCAAATAAAAAAAAGTAGGAGGTGCCAACATTGGATAATACATTTAAGATTTCGTCATCTCCACACGTAAGAGATAAGCGAAGTACACAGAGCATTATGCGGGATGTGATCATTGCATTGCTCCCTGCAACCATATTTGGAATCATCAACTTTGAGATCAATGCCATGATACTCATACTCACATGCGTGGTTTCATGCGTGCTGTTCGAGTGGCTGTATCAGAAGATGATGAACAGAAAGGTGACAATATACGATCTCAGCGCTGTTGTGACAGGACTTTTGCTGGCGCTGAACCTCTCACCGGATGTACCAATCTGGATGGCTATACTCGGAAGTGCATTTGCAATCATTATAGTAAAGCAGCTCTTTGGCGGACTGGGATTCAACTTCATGAACCCGGCACTGGGTGCTAGATGCTTCCTGCTCATATCATTTGCAGGAAGAATGACATCTTTCTCGTATGACGGAGTTACAACAGCCACACCTCTTGCGGTTCTCAAGAACACAGGAGATCTTGCAAATGTAAACGTACTTCACATGTTCCTTGGAAACATACCCGGAACAATAGGTGAGACATCAGTTGTATGTATTCTTGTAGGTGCGGCATATCTTCTGATAAGAAGAGTCATAAAGCCAGTTATACCACTTACATATATAGGAACATTTGCAGTTCTCATTATGATATATGCGCTTGCATCGGGAAGAGGATTTGATCTGACATTCCTTGCGGCACATTTGTGTGGTGGCGGTTTGATGTTAGGTGCATTCTTCATGGCAACTGACTATGTCACATCACCGATAACACCGGCAGGTAAGGTAGTGTTTGGTGTTATACTCGGTATACTCACATTCTGTTTTAGAATATATGGCGGTTCTGCCGAGGGTGTATCGTACGCAATCATATTTTCAAACCTTCTTGTTCCGCTAATCGAGAGATGGACGCAGCCAAAGAGTTTCGGTGAGGGCGCAGAGCTTGCAGCCCAGGGAGACACATCTGGAACAAAGTCAAAGATGGATACAAGGTCTATAATCATAGCGACTATAGCGATCATGATTATCACGGTTATAGCCGGATTTGCACTGGCATATGTATATAAGGTCACTAAGGATCCTATAGCTGTGACAGAGCAGAAGGCGAAGGAGGAGGCATACAAGGCAGTATTTGGTGATGCGGATTCATTTGACAGCTATTCAGACTTTGATGCCGATGCGGCTGCAAAGGTTCTAAAGGATGCCGGATACAATGCAGATATTGACGAAGTTGTGGAGGCGAAGAACAGTGACGGATCAGTACTTGGATATGTAGTGACAGTGACATCTCATGAGGCATACAGCGGTGATCTCCAACTTGCAATGGGTGTCAGGACCGATGGAACCACAAATGGAATATCGTTCCTTTCACTTTCAGAGACAGCAGGTCTTGGAATGGAGGCTGACACGGACAGCTTCAAGTCACAGTTTGCAGGAAAGAAAGTTGACAAATTCAAGTACACCAAGTCCGGTGCCACTGTGGATGAGGAGATAGATGCCCTGTCCGGTGCAACGATCACGACTAACGCTGTCACAAATGCTGTGGATGCAGGCCTTGAGTATGTGAAGTCAATTAATGGCGGAGCTGCGGATCCGTCAAATGCATTGGATGAAACGGATGCATCGAATGGAGGTGACAAGTAATGGGAAAATGTACAGAGCGTTTATATAACGGTATTGTGAAAGAGAACCCGACCTTTGTACAGATGCTTGGAATGTGTCCAACACTTGCGGTCACATCATCTGCCATCAACGGTGCGGGCATGGGACTTACGACCACATGTATTCTAGTGCTCAGCAACTTCATGATCTCTGCACTCAGAAAGGTTATACCGGATAAGGTCAGAATACCTTCATTTATAGTTATCATAGCTTCATTTGTTACTATCATACAGTTCCTGCTGCAGGCGTACCTGCCATCACTCAACAGTAGCCTTGGACTGTATATACCACTTATAGTTGTAAACTGTATCATCCTTGGACGTGCCGAGGCATATGCTTCCAAGAACAAGGTTCTTCCATCTATATTTGATGGACTTGGAATGGGACTTGGATTTACAGTTGGACTTACGCTCATAGGAATGTTCAGAGAGCTTGTCGGAAAGGGCTGTGTGTTCGGATTCCAGATACTTGGTGACGGCAATAGGCTTCAGAGCTCATCAGGAATAGTAAAGGGGATCGGCAATGTGCTCAGCCTTTACACACCGATAACGATATTTGTACTTGCACCGGGAGCGTTCTTCGTGCTTGCGTTTATCATTGCATTTATCAATAGAAGAAATGCAAAGAAGGCAGCCGAGGCTCTGGCAAATGGACAGGAGATACCGGAAGCATGCAGACCTGATTCATGTGCTGGATGTATCAATGCGGCATGTTGCGGAAAGCTGACATCAGAGGTTTCTTTAAATGTAGCCGAGGCACCTTCAAAGGCAGCAGCCTCAGGGGATACAAAGCAGGTTAAGCAGGATGAAAAGACATCTGTAGCAGATAATAAGACGGAGGATGCTCATAGGGAAGAGCCGAGACTCAGCCCATATGCGCCGACTAGAGAGTCAGTTCTGGCGGATATAAAGCTTGTCCCTAACGCTACAGGAAAGATGCTTAAGGAACATGCCGAGGCAGATAAAAAGGAAGATAAGCCGGAGAAAGTGCAGGATGTAGAAAAGGCTTCCCAGTCGGTCCAGGAGCAGGAGGCTCAGCCGGAAAGACAGCCAGAGGAGCCACAGGCACAGCCGGGAGATTTGCATCAGTCTCAACCGGAGTCCGATAAGCCAGATGAATCAAATCAGGATGTCGAGGACGATAAGATGTCTGATGATTCACAGAACAATGATTCAGATATAAAGCTTAAGGAGACAATGGCTCATATAAAGAAGAAAAAAGGAAAGGGAGGTAGGAGATAATGAATATTTTATTGTTAGCTATCGGAGCAGCACTTGTAAATAATGTTATTCTCAGCCAGTTCCTTGGATTGTGTCCTTTCCTTGGAGTGTCAAAGAGTGTCAACACTGCGACAGGAATGGGAGCGGCGGTTATATTTGTAATGACTATAGCATCATTTGTCACCAGCGTTGTGTATTACGGAATACTGAGAAGATTCGGTCTTGAGTATCTCAACACCATAGTGTTTATCCTTGTGATCGCAGCACTTGTGCAGTTTGTTGAGATGTTCCTCAAGAAGAAGGTAAAGTCGCTGTATGAATCACTCGGAGTGTACCTTCCACTTATCACAACAAACTGTGCGGTTCTTGGTATCGCTCTTTCAAATGTACAGAGTGGTTACGGCATACTGGAGAGCACCATCAACGGATGCGGATCTGCGGTTGGCTTCACCGTCGCAATAGTGATACTTGCAGGAATAAGAGAGAGACTTGAGCATAGCCCTATACCTGAGTCGTTTAAGGGAACACCTATAGTTCTCATCACATCAGGCCTCATGGCGATCGCGTTCTTTGGTTTCTCAGGATTGATATAAGGAGGGTGCGGTATGACAGGAATATTGATAGCTGTGGCAGTTGTCGCAGGCGTAGGTATTGTGATAGGTATCCTTCTGGGTGTCGCAGGAGAAAAATTTAAGGTAGAAGTAGATGAGAAAGAAATAGCAGTAAGGGAGCTCCTCCCGGGAAATAACTGCGGAGGATGTGGATATCCTGGATGTGACGGACTGGCAGCAGCCATTGCAAAAGGTGAGATGCCCCCATCGGCATGTCCCGTCGGAGGAGAAGCTGTAGCGGCAAAGATCAGTGAGGTCATGGGCGTGGAAAACGCTGAAAATACAAAGTATGTGGCATTTGTCAAGTGCGCAGGGGACTGTGAGAAGGCAAAAGATGTGTACGAATATGTGGGACCTAGAGACTGCAAGCTGGCTCAGAATAATCCGAACAGTGGACCGAAGGCGTGTACATACGGATGTACAGGATATGGATCTTGTAAAGCGGTATGTGAGTTCGGGGCTATTGACATTATAGACGGAATTGCTGTAATTAATAAGGAGAAGTGTAAGGCGTGCGGTAAATGCGTTACAGAGTGTCCAAGACATCTGATAGAGCTTGTTCCATACGATGCGGAGAGACTTGTCAGATGTAACTCCCACGACAAGGGACTTCAGGTCAAGGCGGCCTGCAGCGCAGGTTGTATCGGATGTACCTTGTGTGCAAGAAACTGTGAGGCTGGAGCCATCACCATGGATAGAAATCTTGCCCACATCGATCCAGAGAAATGTACAAATTGTGGCGTATGCAAAGACAAGTGCCCAGTTAAAATCATATCGTAAGAAGGACCCGCCGCAAGGTGGGAGATTTCTTACGATGAAGCAGACGCCGCGCGAAGCGCCTCTAATGCGTCTGCACTATAATATCGTAAGGAGAATATAATATATGAGATGCCCATTTTGCTCAGCAGATGATACCAAGGTCATTGATTCCAGACCAGCGGAGGATGGAAGTGCCATCAGAAGAAGAAGACAGTGTGATGCGTGTGGCAAGAGATTTACCACATATGAGAAGGTTGAGACCATACCACTCATAGTCATCAAGAAGGATAAGAACAGAGAGACATATGACCGTTCAAAGATAGAGTCAGGAGTCATAAAGTCATGTCACAAGAGACCGGTGTCGGCGGAGGCTGTCACAAAGTGTATAGATGATATAGAGAACACCATCTTTAATATGGAAGTCAGGGAGATAGAGAGCACGACCATAGGTGAGATAGTCATGGACAAGATAAAGGACCTCGATCAGGTAGCATATGTAAGATTTGCATCGGTGTACAGAGAATTCAAGGATGTGAATACATTTATGGATGAGCTCGGCAAACTGCTCACAAACAATTCGGAGAAGCGATGACAGAAACATACAACACTATAATCAGCGAGGGACAGGACGAGATAGTCGAGAAGAAGTCGAGATTTATCGGATATGCAGTACCTGTCTCCACAGAAGAAGAGGCATATGCTTTTGTTGAAAGGATAAAGAAGCAGCACTATGATGCGAGACACAACTGCTTTGCATTTGCCATAGGAAGCGAGAATACGCTTCTCAGGTTTTCGGACGACGGTGAACCACAGGGGACGGCGGGAAAGCCTATACTTGAGGTGATAACCGGAAATCAGGTGGTGAATATATGCATAGTCGTGACAAGATATTTCGGAGGCACGCTGCTCGGAACAGGTGGCCTGGTGAGGGCGTACACAGAAGCGGCGAAGCTAGCACTGGCAGATGCCGGTATTCATACGATGCAGCTCATGAAGCTGGTGAGTATCACTACGAATTATAATGATTCTGGGAAAGTACAATATCTTCTGAGCAACAGCCAGGCAGTTATAGACGGAACAGATTACACTATGGATGTGTGTTTCAAGATCGCGATTCCGGCTGACGAGTATGGCCGTTTAGAAAAGCAGATAACTGAGTCTACATCTGCGAGAGCTGTGCTAGAAGTAACGGGAGAAGAGTACAGATGATGACAAACGGCATGGCAATTGTGAATACCTTATATCGCCTGAGTATCATACCGGTCAGCATGGAAGATGCGAGACTAATGACAGATACTACAGCTATGTGCACCGTTATGTACAAAATGCTGGCATAACTCATATATATGATCAAAGATATAAAACTCATGATAGCAGCGGGAATTATTCCAGCTGCTATATTTTTTGTGCAAAAGGATAGTTTTCTATATCCGGGCAGGCTCGAATATACACCGTTGTCTAAATCTTTAAGATAGTTCTGGGTACCCAGCAGTGCGCAGATAAATATAGTCATGTAGATCAGCAGTTCGGCAGGAAAGTTGTTTGGAACGATCTTGTCAGGGGATGTATATTTGCCTGAAAGACCTCCGCTTATGGAGAAAATGTCATCGTTTTCTATATATCCGTTGAAGCGCTCCCTGATAAATTTGTCTGCACGGTCTTCTATATCAATGCTGGTTGTATCGAATATATATCGATTTCCCAGCATGTTTATGGACATATCAGCGGCATATGCGTAGAGAAGTGCCGCGTAGACTGATTCACATGTAACGTTTTCAAATGAACTTCCAGCAGAGGTGTAGACATCTACTTTGACATTTGTGTCCATATGGATCATAGCCTGGCTGAAATCTACGGGAAAACTGTATCCTGCGTCAAGCTTACCGGATGCCACATCATCTTTCATATCAGGCAGAGACTCATATGGCTGAAATGTAAATCCGGTTGCGGTGTTGTACAGATAGCCGGTGAAAGAGTCAGTATATTCGTCCGGCGTCTCGATAAATATACCTGAGACGATCTCGGTGGACTGCTTTTTTTCAGGCAATGCGTGGACAAGTATAAGAGCCATAGGTATCAGCATCAAAACAGCTATCATGGCTGGTCTGCAAAGCATTCTCTTTATCAGTATGTTGATCTGCACAAGGTTTTTCATATACCCTCCTTATGAAAAGTATTGACACATAAAATGGACAAGTCTGTTAAATGGAGATAGCTGGCAAAACTCTTTAGCAAAGTTTGGAAGCATGGCCTCCGGCACAAAAAATCCGCTGAGGTATGCAAGTATCATGGCTGTCACGGTGAGAAAAAGAACGCATCCGTTTGTTCCGGCAGGTACAAAACATGCGATGATTATTAACAGTGTGACAAGGACTGATACGGCAAGTCCGAACAACGATCCGGTAGCAGTCATGTGGATCTGAAGCTGATCTGTGAAAATAGATACGGCAGACAAGGCGGTGTATACAGTCATATAAAGCAGATACTCCCAGGTAAATACGGATAAAAAGCTGCTGAAAGTCCTGCTGGCAGCTCCTATACCGTATGAACGCAGTCGGGTTTTGTATGAATTCGGTATATCAATTATGAACGGGATAAATACGGAACCACTCAGCATCATCATGAGAACAACAGCGGCACATGTGTAGAAGGTGGTTGTGCTGACTGCCCGTACTGCATTTATCTCATTTACAGCAAATGTAGAAGCCCTGTTTAATACCTGGCTTAGGAACATAGCGTTGATATCATTGCTGAGCTGCTCCTGCATCTTTGCTGGAAGCTCCATATCTCTGCCTATTGCCTGGACAGAATATATTGCAGCCTGTGATATTCCGAGCATTGATGATGTGGAACGGAAAAGATCGTTCAACACAAATGTGTTGATAGAGTGCATGTCGGAGTAGTATACCTCCACGGGCGTGTTTGTGCCATCCATGATGTCGCTTATTATATTGTCGGGAACATATATCACTGCAAACAACTTTTTATCTTCAAGCATCGATAAAGCTGTGCCTTTGTCGGATATTTCAGTGAACACGCATGATGTGCGGTAACTGTCCATGTCCTCTATGGTTGAGTAAGCCATGCGCGCCATTTTTGAGTCGGCGCTCATAACAATGCCGATGTTAAGTGGAGCCTGATCATCATCGGAATAGAGTATATCATCAGCCTTTATGGCAAGACCAAGAAGCACAGACATGATGACAAATGCAGCAATTATCATGTATATTCCGTAACCGGTTATTCTCTTGAAATCAGTTTTTATGAGTCTGAAAAACATAGTACTCCTTTGATAAAGCTGACGATGGATCAGTACAAAAGTTTCAAATAAGTATCAGAGGCAAATCCGTCAGGATCTGTTTTCTTGTCCAGGGCAAGGCGGATGTGACCTCCTTTTAAAGTGTATATCTGGTCACAGATATCCAGAGCCGATGTCTCGTGTGTTGCGATGATAACACTTCCTCCGCATGCAGTGTATGACTGCAGATATCTCAGAATACCGTTTTTGCAGAGAAGGTCAAGGGATGCCAGTGGTTCATCGAGAAGCAGAAGATCAGGATCTGACATCATAGTGATGGCTAGACTCAGACGCTTCTTCATTCCGCCGGATAACTTGGACACCCGCTTGTCAAGAAATGTATCAACACCGAGACTGCGGCATATGCTCATGTTGTGTTCATTCAGTACGGATCGCTTGCTTCCCGGATTCCACAATCTGATATTGTCAAGGGCACTAAGCTCGGGAAGAAGTGGATTGTCCTGTGGTAGAAGGGCTGTGGAGGCAGGAGTGTCAAATCCAAAGCTCCCGGAGTCCGGTTTTATGCTGCCGGCGAGAATTCCGAGCAAGGTTGATTTGCCAGAACCATTGATTCCAAGAAGAGCAATGCACTGTCCTGGTTCCACAGTCAGAGATATATCGGTAAGGACCTTGTTTTTTCCGTAGCTTTTATTTATCGAGGAAACATAAAACATTTTAGTATTCCTCCTCAATGACGTGAAAATCAAGATAATCGAAATCTATATCCTCAACGAAATTGTCGGCTGTGAATCTTGTTCTGGCATTCTGTATGAACTCATCCTTGTTCTTTTTCAGCCAGATAGGCTTAGCCAGATCAAACTCATAACACATATCCTCAAGGGCTTTGTATACCTTGTGGGTGCGCGTCATTTCGTAATCATTTATGCATATGACAGTATCCTTTAAGAGACGGTTGTCCTTTATGAGCTTTCCCCATACTCTAAACATATGTTGTCCTCCTGTAATTTTTATTACTTGATTAGTATATATCATTTGTGCACAGAATTAAAACATTAAAGACACAAATATGACACATTTAATGCGTATAGTATCAACTGTAAGAAAGAGATAGGGAAATAAATCCCACGAAGATAAAAATTATAGAAAGCATTAGTCAAGAATCAAATATGTGAAAGGATGATAGATATGGAACAGGGCAACAGAAATCAGATAAACGGCGAAAATATTTCAAATGCTTCAGCCGGTGGCACACAGCCGGAACAGAATACTCAGAGCAGTCAGAACATGCATCCAGAGCAAACTGGTCAGGGAACGCAGCAGGATAGCCTGTATCATTACAGTTATATGAACAATAAGGGTGATGCAAGATTTGACAGACCTGCAGGAGAGACTTCACAGCAGAGAATGGGTGCCCAGACACAGAATATGCGTGAAACAGCAAATGTACAGGGTGGTACACAGAATACAGCGTATTCGGGATTTCAGAGAAATGTAAATGGCATGGAGGCTTGGTATGACAGCCAGAGAATGAATGCCGGATATCAGAATCCAGAAAATAATGTGGGTGGATATGGACAGGGAAGTCAGTCGGTGCCTCACAAGACTGAGACTTCACACAAGCATGAGAAACAGCCTAAGCCAAAGAAGAACAGCGGAAAGAAGAGCGGGGTTGGCAAGAAGGTAGCCGGAGTCGTAGCGGCAGCAGTTGTTTTCGGACTGGTTGCCGGAGTTGTATTCCAGGGTGTCAGATATGGCTCAGATAAGATGCTGAACAAGAACAGCGCGACTACTGAAGCGAGCGCAGATGCAACTACCGAGAACAATGCACCGCAGCTCAAGCAGGCGTCATCAGATGCCACAAACACAGTTTATGATGTGGCAACAGTTGCCCAGAAGGTCATGCCGTCTATAGTATCTATCACAGGTACATATGTGACAACATATGACTATTGGTTCAACTCATATCAGCAGGAGTCAACAGGAGCTGGTTCAGGAATCATTATAGGAAAGGATGACCAGTATCTGTATCTTGCAACAAACTATCACGTAGTACAGAATGCCAAGTCATTGTCTGTAACATTTGTCAATGACAAGAGTGCAGATGCAACGGTAAAGGGATACGTAGAGAACAATGATATAGCAGTTGTAACAGTTAAGCTTGCAGATATATCTGATGACACTTTGAATGAGATAAAGGAGATTCAGGTAGGTTCATCGGATGACCTCTCAGTAGGTGATCCTTGCGTGGCTATAGGAAATGCACTTGGATATGGACAGTCAGTGACAGTTGGATATATAAGCGCACTCAACAGAGAGATCAGCGCATCGGATGAGACAGTAAAGGTTCTTCAGACAGATGCGGCCATCAACCCTGGTAACAGTGGCGGTGCTCTTGTAAATATGCAGGGAGAACTTATCGGTATAAATACAGCAAAGTATTCAGATACAAGCGTTGAAGGCATGGGATATGCACTTCCTATCTCAGACATACAGGACATCATCAATGACCTTATAGCAGGCAAGAAAGTGGCAAGTGACGGAACAGCATCAGGTCAGGCTTACCTTGGAATTTCAGCACAGACAATAACAAGCCAGTACTCACAGCTGCTAAATATGCCAGAGGGCGTTTATATATCATCAGTAGAGCAGGGATCAGCAGCAGAGGAGTGCGGACTTCAGTCAGGTGATATCATTTGCAGCCTTGACGGTGAGGACATAGCAGATATGGATACATTCCATGACAGGATAGTTGCTTGTAAGCCGGGCGATAAGGTAACCATCGTATACTACAGAAATAACAATGGTAACTATGAAAAGCAGACAACCACAGCGACACTGCAGGAGAAACAGTAAGATAAAATTCAGTGGTGATTTAGCACGGTGCTAACAGAACTGAAAGCCTATAGATTGAGATAACGGCATCTGTAAGTGAAATTACAGGTGCCGTTTTAGTTATGTGGCAGCGCGGCGAAGTATGCGCTTGCAAATTTAGTTAAAATGGTGCATTATATGACAGGATAACTGCGCCAACATAAAAAGATACTGGTGGGCATTAAATATCACCCGAATGTGGGTGGAATGTGACATTAAAAGAAAGGTTTACATAAAAATGTACAAGATACTTTGTAAAGACGGAAGAGCAAAGAGAGCTGAATTTCAGACCGTACACGGAACAGTGCAGACACCTCTGTTTATGAACGTGGGTACAGCTGCGGCCATAAAGGGTGCGGTGGCAACCACCGACCTAAAGGATATTGGCTGCCAGATAGAGCTTTCAAATACATATCATCTTCATGTGAGACCTGGAGACAAGATAGTAAAGCAGATGGGAGGTCTGCACAAGTTTATGTACTGGGATAGACCGATACTTACCGATTCAGGCGGATTTCAGGTCTTCTCACTGGCTGGACTCAGGAAGATAAAGGAAGAAGGAGTTACATTTAACTCACATGTCGATGGACGAAAGATATTTATGGGACCGGAGGAGAGTATGCAGATACAGTCCAATCTGGCATCTACTATAGCGATGGCATTTGATGAGTGTGCCCCTGCACTAGCGGACAGACAGTATGTGGAGAATTCGGTTGCGAGAACTGCCAGATGGCTTGTAAGATGCAAGAATGAGATGGAGAGACTTAACAGCCTTCCAGATACCATAAACAAGAATCAGCTCTTATTTGGAATCAATCAGGGGGCGATATATGATGATATCAGAATTGATCATGCAAAGAGGATAAGCGAGCTTGACCTTCCGGGATATGCGATTGGCGGGCTTGCCGTTGGAGAGTCTGCGGAGCAGATGTATCATATACTCGATGTCACTGTGCCACATCTTCCGGAGGACAGACCGACATACCTCATGGGCGTTGGAACTCCTGCAAATATTCTTGAGGCAGTGGACAGAGGAGTGGATTTCTTTGATTGTGTATATCCATCAAGAAATGGCCGACATGCCCATGTATACACTAAGCATGGAAAACTTAATCTCAAGAATGCAAGATTTGAGACAGATGACAGACCGATAGAGGAAGGATGTGGCTGTCCGGCATGCCAGCATTACAGCAGAGCGTATATAAGACATCTCTTAAAAGCAAATGAAATGTTGGGGATGAGATTTTGTGTCTTGCATAATTTGTATTTTTATAATAATATGATGAAAGAAATCAGAGAGGCTATTGAAGAAGGAAGATATCAGTCATATAAGAAATCGATGCTTGAGAGCCTTGCTGGTGGAGAACAGTAGGTAGAATATATGTTAGGATATATAGTGATTATGTGTTAAGCATATATCTGACTGCAAATAATTAAGAAGGAGACTAGAGAATGAACTCACTTTCAACTATTTTGTCAAATGCATCTTCAGGTGCATCAGGTGCCAGTGGCGGTGCTAATATTATGATCATAATTGTTTATGTTGTTGTATTTGGTGCTATCATTTATTTTTTTATGATAAGACCACAGAAGAAGCAGCAGGCAAAGACACAGGATATGCAGAAACGTATTGAACCGGGTGATAATATCATGACAACAAGCGGATTTTATGGAACAGTACTTGACGTTGTTGATGATACAACTATCATAGTTGAGTTTGGAAACAATAAGAACTGCCGTATTCCAATGCACAAGAGTGCAGTTGCTGAACTTGAGAAGCAGGGCAGTGCAGTTGAGTCAGAGGATGACAAGAGCAAGAAATAATTTTTGTTTTTAATATCTGATGATATTATCGATGATTCGATCAATGATTCAATCATGGATAGCATAAAACATAAAAAGGTAAGAGGATCTGGTCAATGTTTGATCAGGTCCTCTTACCTTTTTATGTTTTAGTGCAGAGCTACTTTTGACAGTAGTTCTTAATGTCGTGGAATACCGCTTCTGTGATCCTGAGTCCGCCCCTGCCGCTGCCGACAGATATGTCAGGCTTTGCTGCGCCGTGAAAGTCGGAACCACCGGATATTAGGAGTCCGTGGGCTCTGGCGATTTCCCTGAGTTTGCCGGATTCATAGGAGTTGTTGGAGGAGTGATAGACTTCAAGACCTGCAAGACCGCAGGTTTTAAGTTCTTCGAGCATTTCTTCTATCTGCTTGTATCCGAATCCGTACAGGAGCGGATGCGCGACAAATGCAGCTTTTCCGTATGTGTTTATAAGTTCTATGGCCTCATCGGCTGGAATATCCGGGGTAGGTATGTAGTACTTAGATTTTTTGCCGAGATATTTTTTAAACGCTTGATTCATGTCACGGCATATGCCGTCTGCTATTAGAATCCTTGCAAAATGTGCTCTGGTTACGACAGTGTCAAGGTTGCCATGCTGAAGTCTTTCCATTGTCATGTCTATGCCATCTGCGCGGAAACGGGCACACATTGCCTCATTTCTGTCATAGCGTGCCTGCTTGATAGCTGCCAGGCGGGATATGAGCTCCGGATCGGTGTAGTCCATGTAAAAACCCAGTATATGGATCTCTACGCCGTGGTAAATTGCGGACATCTCTATTCCCGGAACAACTGTTATATGACGATCGCCACTGGATGAAAATGCAGATCCATTTTCCTTGGTGTTGGGGACTACCTCAGATGGCAGTGAGGCGTTGTGGTGCTTAGCATATGAGATGGCTTCGGAAACTCCGTCAATGGTATCGTGATCGGTGATAGCTATTGCTGCAAGCCCCTTATCTATTGCAAGCTGGCAGACCTCTGACGGTGAGCAGGAGCCATCTGATGCTGTAGTGTGAAGATGCATATCTATAAATCTCATGGTTGACCTCCCTGATATTGCTGTGAGCGTAATGGCTACAGACAAATTGTCATTTATAATACAAGTCCATATCACAGCGCATCACGTATTTTATTACAGAGTTATTTTATAATATTGGGGATGTGATGTTCAAGGTCATATAGAAGATTTGAAAAGTTATCAAAAAAATTATCAATAAGAATGTGTGTACTTGATAAAGTACATGTAAATGCGACAAATTTTTTCAATAAGCTATGGACTTCAAGGGTGTTTTGTGAGAAAATACCACTGATGGTTTGAATTAGAGAATTCGAAACCGCTTTTAAGAATTCATATTTTGAAAGGAGTTTCACAATGATTTACACTAAGGAAGTTGAAAACATGTGCCCTGTAGCAAAGGGTGCAAAGCATGAGCCAGCTCCTATTCCAGAAGAAGGAAAGTGGGTTTACTCAAAGGAAATCAAAGATATCTCTGGTTTTACACATGGTGTAGGCTGGTGTGCACCACAGCAGGGTGCCTGCAAGCTTTCACTTAACGTAAAAGAGGGTGTTATCGAGGAGGCTCTTGTTGAGACTATTGGATGTTCAGGTATGACACATTCAGCAGCTATGGCAGCTGAGATCCTTCAGGGTAAGACAATCCTTGAGGCTCTCAACACTGACCTTGTGTGCGATGCTATCAATACAGCAATGAGAGAGTTATTCCTTCAGATCGTATACGGACGTACACAGAGTGCATTTTCTGATGATGGACTTGCAGTTGGTGCCGGACTTGAGGATCTTGGAAAGGGTCTTCGTTCACAGGTTGGTACAATGTACGCAACAAAGGCTAAGGGTGTTCGTTACCTTGAGATGGCAGAGGGTTATGTAACAGGAATCGCACTTGATGCAGATGACGAAGTTATCGGATACCAGTTCGTTTCTCTTGGAAAGATGACTGACTTTATCAAGAAGGGTGATGACCCTAACACAGCTTGGGAGAAGGCTTCAGGTTCATATGGACGTGTTAAGCCAGAGCAGGGCGCTGTTAAGATCATCGATCCACGTAAAGAGTAGTCGGAAAAAGAGGAAAGGAGAACGAGACAATGGCATTATTTGAATCATATGAAAGAAGAATAGACCAGATAAACGCTGTACTTAACAGCTATGGAATCAGCTCAATCGAAGAAGCTGAGAAGATCACAAAGGACGCTGGACTTGACGTTTACAATCAGGTAAAGGGTATTCAGCCAATTTGTTTTGAGAATGCTTGCTGGGCATACACAGTAGGTGCAGCAATCGCTATCAAGAAGGGATGCAGAAAGGCAGCAGACGCAGCAGCAGCTATCGGCGAGGGCCTTCAGGCATTCTGTATACCAGGTTCTGTTGCAGATCATCGTAAGGTTGGTCTTGGACATGGTAACCTTGGTAAGATGTTACTTGAGGAGGAGACAGAGTGCTTCTGTTTCTTAGCAGGTCATGAGTCATTTGCAGCAGCTGAGGGTGCTATCGGTATCGCTGAGAAGGCTAACAAGGTTCGTAAAAAACCTCTTAGAGTTATCCTTAACGGTCTTGGTAAGGACGCAGCTCAGATTATCTCAAGAATCAATGGATTTACATATGTTGAGACAAAGTATGACTACAAGAAGGCTGAGCTCAATGTAGTATACGAGAAGGCATATTCAGATGGTATCCGTGCAACAGTTAAGTGCTACGGCGCTGATGATGTTCAGGAAGGTGTTGCTATCATGCACAAGGAGAATGTTGGTGTATCTATCACAGGTAACTCAACAAACCCTACACGTTTCCAGCATCCAGTTGCAGGTACATACAAGAAGGAGTGTATCGAGCAGGGTAAGAAGTACTTCTCAGTAGCATCAGGCGGTGGTACAGGACGTACACTTCACCCAGATAACATGGCAGCAGGTCCTGCTTCATACGGTATGACAGATACTCTTGGACGTATGCACAGTGATGCACAGTTCGCTGGTTCATCATCAGTTCCTGCACACGTAGAGATGATGGGACTTATCGGAATGGGTAACAACCCTATGGTTGGTGCTACAGTTGCAGTTGCTGTTTCCGTTGAGGAAGCTGCTAACGCTGGTAAGTTCTAAATAAAAACCTAGTATTTAAACGGTTTAGAGGGCTTTTAGAGAGATCTAAAGGCTCTCTATTTTTTGTTGATTTTTCTAGTCTACACGTTCATACCATGCAAATGTCTACGAGAAGTCTACAAAATTTTTTAATGTAGACTTCAGATATACGTAGACTTCCTTGACTGTAATAACATAATCTGCATCAATATATCCATATACATCAGAAGTGAATACAATATCACTTTCAAGAGTGTCTGATAGCTCTATATTGAATGATTCATTTTCCTGTAGAAACCGTATCTGCGAGTATCTCCATGTCCAACCAAGCGAAATTAAAGAATATGTAATCCATTTGAAATAAACAAGGAGGTCATTTATTTTTGACAAACGTCTAAAATATTGTATAATATACTTAACAAGACAGCCGAGCGATAGATACGTCCTATCCGTCCGGTGAAAAGCTATTTAAGATAAAACACCTCAATGCTTAGCCGGCTGAGGTGTTTTTTTCTTACTTTCGATTATTCAGAATAGTTACAATAAGTATTGCAATGGTAAGTAAAACCATAAATTCCTAATATGTACTCATAAGGCACCACTCCCTTCCAAGACTCGAACGGATATGGTGTAACACCCCTCGGCTGCCTAGTTAAATACATTATTCTATTTTATTACAGAAGTAATTTTACTATATGTATATATACATTTTGGAGATTCCCATATAACGTAAAACACCCCGCATTAATGCGAGGTTTAATTTAAAAAGAATTACAAATTGTATGTATAAAATTGTAATTGCAGTATAAGTTATATCAAAATTATAGTCAATGTGATGTAAGAACAGAATAATATTTTATAACCACATACCACCTTCCGGAATACATTAAACTATATCATGGACAAGGAGGTGAATACGCATGGACAGATTCGCAGTATATCTTGTAGTTGTTGCGGTTCTTTGCACTTTGATATCGGTCATAACGGAATTTACGAAAGAGGTAGGAGTGCTGAAGAAGATCCCTACCTCTTTTCAGGTTCTGATCACCAGTGTCATTGTGTGTGAGGTGGGGCTTTTTGTTGGACTATCATTCTATCACATAGCATTTGTGTGGTATTATCCTGTGGCTGCGTTTTTCGGGGCATTTGTCATTGCGATTATATGTACCCGGGGATGGGACTACCTGATATCGATTTTTAAGCGGTTTTACAAGGGCGGAGATAAGGAAAAGTGGCATGAATAAAGGTGACATGGCTACAACAAATGTAATGCAGTACAAAGAAGTATAGATTAGGAATAATGATAATGAGTTTGTCTCTTGATTCAATGTCTGGAATATTATATACAGACAAAAGAATTCAGGAGACAATTTTATGGCTTCTAATAAGACTCCGTTAAAAGGCTACATGGATGGTATAGATATATCAGCATGGCAGGATACTATAGATATAACCAAGGTGCCTTGTGACTTTGTGATAGTGAAAGCGACGGAGGGCACGGACTACAAGAACAGATTTTTTGCAAAGCACTGTGACCAGGTGATGAAAGCGGGAAAACTGCTTGGGGCATTCCACTATGCAAATGGTGGTGATCCCCACAGTGAGGCTGAGTATTTCCTTGCATACAGTAAGAAATATGTGGGCAAAGCCATACTCGTGCTTGACTGGGAGGGACAGAACAATCCACAGTTTGGCAGGAGCGATAGGGCGTGGTGCAAGGAGTGGTGTGATTATGTGTACAGAAAAACCAGGGTAAAACCGCTGATATATATTCAGAAGAGTGCCATGGATAATGTGAAAAATCTTGGCTACAGGCTGTGGGTCGCTCAGTATCCTGATTATGAGCAGACTGGATATCAGGAGCATCCGTGGAATGAGGGGCAGTATGATTGTTCTATCAGGCAGTACACCTCTGTGGGCCGGCTTCCGGGGTATGAAGGAAATCTTGACCTGAACAAGTCTTATATAGACAAAGTAACATGGAGAAAATGTGCTGCGATAAAGACTGACAGTGATAATGGAAAAACGAAAGGGAAAGGCTCTGACAGCAATAGTGGGAAAAGTAATGATAAGAATAACAAGAATAGAAAAAAGAAAAGCATAGATGTGATCGCGAAGGAAGTCATAGCGGGCAGATGGGGGAACGGCGAGGATCGGAAAAAGAGATTGAAAACGGCAGGTTATGATTATAACAAGGTTCAGGAGAAAGTGAATTCTATAGTGAAAGCTTCGCAGAAGAAATCAATTGACGAGATAGCCAGAGAGGTGATAGCGGGCGATTGGGGAAATGGCGAGGATAGAAAAAACAGGTTGAAGAAAGCGGGCTATGAATATGATAAGGTGCAGAAGAGAGTAAATGAACTTCTGGGGAAATAACATAAATTCAGTGAATAATTGGCAGCTTCCTCAACAGAAGCTGCGGTTGTAACTGCAGCACCAACCATTGGGTTTTGCGTGATGATATAATTATCGGTATCTCTAAAAATGAAATTTACATGAAGTATTGTCCATATATGTTGACGGGAAATGGCATATACTATAGGATAGTGTAAACGAAAAAGATAATAAATACATGAAAGGAAAAGGTGATGGATATGCCATATTTTGGTTTTTATTTCGATCCGACATATATATTGGTACTCATAGGAGTGGTGGTGTGTTTTATAGCATCTGCACAGGTCAAGACGACTTACAAGAAGTATGAGAGAGTGATATCGAGGGCTGGATATACAGCGGATCAGGTGGCTTATATGATACTGAGAAATGCAGGGATAACCGATGTGTCGATACATCATATACCAGGAGATCTCACGGATAACTACAATCCAAGGGAACATACCCTCAACCTGTCTGATAAGGTATATGGTTCCAGGTCGATAGCGGCCATAGGAGTTGCGGCACATGAGTGTGGTCACGCGATACAGCATGCAAGACATTATGTACCGCTGACTGTCAGATCGGCGATCATACCGGCGGCGAATATTGGTTCATCATTTGCCTGGCCTCTGGTTCTGATCGGACTTATCATACCGAGACTGAATTTCTGTATGACAATTGGAATCCTGTTATTCTCGCTGGTGGTGATACTGCAGTTAGTGACACTTCCGGTTGAGTTCAACGCATCAAGGAGAGCGATCCAGATAATAAGAGATAGTGGTTATCTTGCCCCAGATGAGCTGAAGGGGGCAAAGAGCGTACTCAAGGCGGCAGCCATGACATATGTGGCAGCTATGGTGTCAGTATCACTTCAGTTGTTACGACTTGTAATACTTCGAAATAGCAGAGATGATAACTAAATAATATCAAAATAACAGCCATGTGCGGGACAGATATATTCTTTGTATATCGCCTGCATAGGGCTGTTTTTAATTGGCACAAAGTGATATACTTGTTCTATGTGTGCGCCGTGAGCGTAAGTGTGCAAATACATATATATTGTAGAGTGATATTGTAGGAGATATGCCAGATGGTACAGATAGGAAGCAGAATACTGGAATACAGAAAGAAAATGAACATGAGCCAAGAGGAATTTGCCAATAAGATAGGCGTCAGCAGACAGGCAGTGTCCAAGTGGGAACTTGACAAAGCATATCCTGACCTTGACAAACTGGTGGATATATGCGGAATGTTCGGCCTGAGTCTGGATGAACTTGTAAATGGTGTGGAACAGGATGAGGAACCTATGATGGAAGCAGAGCAGAGAGTGGAGATTCCAAATGATCCGGTAAATGTGACAGATGTGGGTGACAACCAGACTGTAACTGACAATATAGAATCTGAGATCAGTGACAAGGAAAGCAGTGACAGCAAGAAGCATACAGTAAGAATTGGCAGTCATGGTGGGCTGCGTGTGGTTATGTATGCAGCTGCGGCTCTGGCTGTGTTCTGTATTGTGGTAAGCTTTGTCATTATACTTCAGAATGCATGGAAGCACAGTGATGAAGTCTTGATGCATGTGGACAAGGTTCATGCACAGTACACATTGGCTGATGTGTCATATCTGAATGACGATCTTGACGACAAACACAGGCTGATGTGGATAGATGCAAAGGGAATCAGAGCTGGGGACACTCTGCCCGGATATATAGATGACGATGGCGAACTGGCAAATGTGGATCATGACATAAGTACATTTGTGATACCGTGCGTTTTGGCACTTATATTTCTGGCAATGTTTATTTCTCTGAGAATAGAGCTGACAAAGGAACATCAGAGGGATATAGAGAGAGCAATTAGTGATATACAGGAGAAGGTATAGTGGATAGCAGGAGAAAATATATACGGATCTCATGTGTGATTGCAGGAATCGTGCTGGTCGTCATCACAGCACTGTGGTTCATGGGTGTGATAACCTGGGGACATGGTGCGGGAGATGTTACAAGGTATGTAGAAACAGATGAGAGTGAAGAGTATGTAGTATACGATGGGATAAAGTTTTCCTGTGGTCAGTATGAGTTGGTTATGGTTACAGAAAACGGTGTATTTCTGGATACTGATACAGGCCATCGGATACAGGTGTTGCATCAGGAAAAGACTCTGGATGATTTCTGGGACACGAAAGATGAGAGGATGGATGCCGGCAGATCAGCCGGGTTTGAGGTTGACTCAGATCCTGAAAAGTATAATTCCGCGGACAGAGATTACATAAAATATGCGCTCAGGCAGCAGTCTGATGATGAGACAACAGACTACAGTGAGTATATGCAGATATTCCTTACACCTGATTATAAAGGTGACAGATTGTTTATCTGTATAAATTACAATAATGATATGGATGATATGACAGAGGCGGAACGAAAAGCGATGTATGATAAGTCATCTGCGTGGATACAGGAGCTGATGGATGCTGGTGAGTCGACTGATGAGCCGGATGACGATACGGGCAAGATCATTTATTCTGCAACTGCGCTGAAGAACAAGGAAAATTATGCAGACAGTGACACCCTCACCAGTGCATGCCGTACTGTTCAGTATGGACTTCCGTATGGGTATTTGAGAAAAGATGATTCAGATCCGGACTCAGCATATTATGAGTCGGATTCTGGAAAAACATATTTATATATAGCTGTAAAAGATTATTCTGCGCTGCTTGCGGATGATGAATCGTTGAAAGAGTATGTTGATTCCTATGCGAAGAATGACCACGCCATGCCTCAGAACTGTGGAAGCAAGGAGATGGATGGAAGGGCATTTTATTATTACAGTTATTTTACACAGAACTGGTGTGATGATGGAAGTGTGATCGTTGAATATAACTTCAAAGCGTACTGCGATATTGGAGAAGGGCAGATATATACCATATCAGCTCATTCATATACCAATTCTGACGTGATGGATACGGACACATATCTGGAATGCATGAAATTAGATATAAAATTGAATATAAAATAGAAATATGCATAAAAAAGTCTTGTGAATTTGGTGATAGTATTTGCAACTTTGCTGTGATAGAATGGTTAAAGTGGCAAAAATACACATGCTCACAGGACTTTTTTGCGTTATAGTGCACAAAATACAGCACGCATATGTATCATGAAGAGTCACAAAAGTTTTATCAGGGAGGGTAATTGATGAGAAAAAGAAAGCTAAGAGGAGGTATAGCTGTACTTTCGCTGGCGACGGCTCTGTGTCTGGCACAGGGTGTGGCGGTCTATGCGGAGGGGACTGATGATGGCAGTACGCTTGTTACGGCAGATCCATCAAAGGGGATAGAGTACAGGTATCACGAAGGCTCGACCACAAGTGTAGAAGGAATCAATCTGAATGGTAATTCTGTCATAATCAGACAATCGCCGAATTCTACGAGTTCGGAGCCGAGACTCAATGTCTACAATGATAAGGATAGGGATGGAGTTCTGGATGAAGGTGAGGAAGCATTTGAGATTGATGGCAGCACAGATATACTTCCATATCAGGTATATGGCGTTTATGGAGAAAAGACTAAGACTCCGATCTCCATCACCGTTGACGGGGCATCCCTTGGAAATGTATGGGGTGTCTACAAAGGCGCCATGGAATATGAGAGCACAGGCTCAGATCCTGCAGTTTCAATAACTGTGAACAAGGGATCAAATGTTTCTGCGGCGACATGTTTGTATTCGTCAGAGGCTGTAGGATCCATGAAGATCAACATATCTGGAGACTGCAATGTTTCCCAGCTGCAAGGTGCATTGCAGAGCAAGGTGGATGGGGATATTGACGTTGATATAACCGACAATGCATTTGCTGGAACAGTGTACGGTATCCAGGCAGGATATGCCTCAGGAAGCGTGGACGTGTATACGGACAATACGGTTGACGTCGGCTATCTGTACGGTGTGTATGCATCGACCATCGATGGCAGCCTCACAGTGAACAGTATGCTCAAGGCTGACAAGGGCAGTGGATATGTGTATGCTGCGACAAATGGCACATACTCAGGCAAAGATTATGCGGTGAAGGGCAATGTTGTCCTGACGGCAAAGAATGCCAAGCTTGGATATGTGTATGCGGTGACCAATGGTGCTAATACGCTGGGTGGTGTTACCGTGGATATAAGTGATACAACACTCAATTCGATGTATGGTGTGAGCAGCAGTGCCAGTGCAGCCGGTGATGTAAGTATCAGATTAAACGGCATAGAGTGCAGTGACAGATATTCATATATGTACGGAGCATATAGTGCAAATATTGCAGGAAAACTTAAATTTGAAGTAAAGAATGCAAAAGGACAAGGCATTTATGTCTATGGTACCTCGAATTCAGATATATTGGGTGATGTAGATATAGATATAGATGGACAGGGCGCTGAATTTGATTCAGTATACGGACTCAGCAGTGGAACCGTGAAGGGCATGGTAAATATCGATATAGAGAATATCAATGTATCAAGTTCTATGTATGGTATTTACTCAGCCAAGCTTGAACAGTCGTCACCGGAGGGAGCTGATGCCTATGCGAATGTGATAACGCTTAAGAACATTGAAAGCAGCTCATATTACACATATGGCGTGTACTACGTTTCGACTATGGGTTCGACACACATGATCCTGGATAATATAAAGTCAGGTAATTATCTGTATGGATTGGATTTTTCAGGTGCAATAACAGGAAAACTCAAGATGGATGTGTCCAATTGCAGCGCAGAAAATGCATATATTCTGAGGGGAAATGGCAGTTCATCGACGGTTGTTGGGGATTTTGATCTTACCTTGACAGACAGTGCTTTCAAGAACAGTCTGTACGTGCTGAATACAGCTACATTTGCAGAAAATGCATCTGTTGACATCAGGAAGGTCATCAGCAACTTGTGTACAGTGGCATATTCAGGTACATGTGCTAAGAATCTGGATGTCAATATGCAGTATGCAAATGACAAGGCAATTGTCGATGCGGCTGGCAATCCGGTGGTAGACTCATACACCAATGCAGGAAAGGGTGAGTTTAATCTCCTGAGCAGTTATTCGGTTATCGGTGATCTGACTGCAGATCTGTCCAATATCCATTATGCAGCGTGCGGTCTTGCAGGTGGCAGCTACAGCGGAAAAGTGAGTGGCATAAATACAACGGTTACTCTGAAGGACAGCAGCTTTGAAAGTACATATAACGGCAGTACAGTATATCTTCTGAATGAGTATGGCAATGGATCAAACAATGATTCAGCCATAGAGCTTTCTGCTGATATCAAGATAGAGAATACAGACTTTACAGGTATGAAGAATGCAAGTTTTCAGGTAAATGCGAATCAGAACAGAAAAGTAAGGGTAGCATTTGACGAGGCGTGTATTCTCCCTGATGGATATTACATATGTCCTGCATACAACGGTTATGGAGATTCAATTGTCACATATGGAGGAGATGTATACTATGGCGGCGATAAAGTAGTTATAGATAAAGACGTAAATGCTGACAATATCTACTTTGGTAATTATGCCAGCGGAAAATCGACATCTGCTGTATATGCAGTCATTAACAAGGGAGTGACAGTAAGTGCTCAGGAAGGGTTATATTTCACCGCGGGTGCAAATATCCTTAACTCGGGAAAATTCTCTGGAACATTTAAGAGAACAGATGATTCATCATACGGTTCTGTATATATGAAAGAGGGCATAGTGGCAGACGAAACGCTGTATGAAAATGCCCATGTATACTACCCGGTTACTCTGGTATGTGATGACAAGGCTGTGACAGTGAGCAATCCTGGCTACACCTGTTATCTTGACAAGAATACTATGTATGCATATGTAGATTCAGTCTTGACGCTGACACCGGTTATCAAGAGAGGATATACACTTGAAAAGGTAGTGTTTAGGGGAAGCGATGAGACTCAGGATAATGAGCTGACAGAGACATCAGGCAAGTATACATTTGCCATGCCGAAAAAACCATGTATAGTGACAGTCTCAACAAAAGGTAAGCAGATAAAGGCATCAAAGACAGTGTCAGATCCTTCAGCTGTGCTCGGTCAGAAATACACAGCAGAAAAGCCACTGTATGATATGTCGGATGTTGTGATCCTGAATGATGGCAAAGAGGGCAAAGTAACCTATGAGATGGACAAGGATTATATACTTCCGGAGGGGCTTGTGCTTGATGGCGGTCTTATAATTGGAACACCGACATCGGCATATGAGGATGGAAAGAAAGCAGTAATCCATATAACAGGAAAGAATGGAACAAAGACACAGATCACGCTGAATGTTGTTGTTTCGAAAGAGCAGAAGATACAGGAAAATACAGACGGACGTATAACAGTCGATGAAGAGAATAAACAGATAAGTCTGAATGGAACATCAGTTGTATTGCAGGCTGCAGAGAACAGTGCGGAAGCTTCGTCGGATGAAACAGGGGCTGAAAGTCCTGTGATCACAGAGATCTATATCGATTCTAACAAGGATGGACAGGCTGACAACAAGACACCATTAGTCAGCGGAGACCTGTCAGAATACACTGTGGTTGGAGTTGATGACAGCGAATTTAAGCGCAGCGTAAAGATAACTATGCTGGGAGGAAGCGTACAGAAGATATATGGTGCGGTTGACTCAGAACTGAGCTTCAGCGGAAGAGATGCGGTTGCGGTAGTTATCAAAGGCGGCAATGTTGGTGAGGTATATGCGATTGTAAATACCCAGGTAGATGGTACGATCTCTTATGAGAACTGCACAGGTGCTGTGATCACAGGTGGTTTGGTAAGTGGAAGTGCATCAACATACACAGGAGCGCTTCTCAGAACAGCAAAAGACAATGTCATGATATACAAGAAGTATACAGTTACAGAGAAGCTTGCTGCAAATGATTTTGATTTGGACAATGAATCTGAAGCATCAGTGGAGGCTCCGCTTGAGCTCACAGGATATCTGAGGATGTATGAAAAGTCTAAGCTTACAGCAACGGCTGCGATTACCGCCGGCGGTCTTTCATTCTCGAGAAATTCATCTGCTCAGTTTGATGGGGATGTCAAGATAAATACTCTGTATATGACAAGTTACAATAATGTACTTATTATTGGGGCAGAGTCGGAGTTTGAGACAGATGAAGTCAAGATATCAGACAGCTGGGCAAAAGTATATCAGAAAGGAACATTCAAGTGCCCTTCAGACAAGTTCTCAAATAAGGGAACATGGGTAAAGGCAGGAGAATTTGCAGAAGGTGTAGATGCAGGCGAGTGGGCCGGAATCTACTACAATGTTGAACGCGGTACTACGAATATGAAGGGAACTTCGGTTTCCATTCCAACTCAGAGCAGGGTAGTGGAATACGAGGGACTGATATATGCAAGAAACAATTCTTTAGTCACGGCAAAGTATACAGATGTACCGGGATACACAGTATATGTATCGATAAATGGCGGAGATCCAATAAAGGGAGATTCGGGATCGGCGCTGGTGGAAACAGCAAATACAGTTATGAGCGCAACAGCTGATTATGTGGCAGATCAGATCGCAGTGACAAAGAAATATGCTGATCCTGTGATCGTAGCAGATACAAGCTATACAGCCGAGGAGCCTGTATATGATCTCACAGCACTTGATGTGACAGGAGACACCACTTCGGCATACGGTACAGATATGCAGTACATAGTAAAGAGCGGATCAAAGCTTCCGGAGGGACTTGTGCTTGCCGATGGCAAGATAACAGGCAGGACATCCGAAACAGGTGAGACAGATGTGACATTTGTTGTGACAGGAAGAAATGGAACATCCGTTGATGTAAACGTGAAGTTTACAATAAAGGCTGCCGGAACGGAAGTGTCCGATATCAACAAAGTGGTAACTGACGCATCCGTAAGTAAGATAAATCTTGCTGGAAGTTCAGTTGTGATAATAGCTGATCCGTCAAATGCATCAAAGTCTTCCATATACATGGATGCAGACCATGACGGAATAGCAGACAACAACAGAGCACTTAAGATAGGCGGTGAGACAAGTTACGACCTGTCGAAGTGCAAGATATATGGTTATACAGATGGAGACAATGCATATACCGGCGATATATCAATAGTTCTCAGAAGCGGTACGGTAGGTTCCCTGTATGGTGCAGGTTCAAACGAGTCCGGAGCAGCAAATGTAACTGTTGAGGGTGATGTTACTGTAAAGATGCTGGGCGGCACTGTAAGAACAGAAATATATGGCGCATACAATGTACATGCTGCTGCGGTGAATTTCATTGCAGAAGGCGGAAAGATATATAAGAAGGCCTATGGTGCATATAATTCAGATGTTCAGACGATGAATTTTGCATTCACAAAGACAGCTATGATGTATGCGGACGACAATTATTCAAGCACAGGTAAGGAAGAATTGTATGTCACAAGCGGAGGAAGTGTATCTGGAGATGTAAATGCAGAGGTAGGCGTGTTGAGTACAAGAGAGGCATTTGCCTATAGTGCAAAGTTGTATAGAAGCACGTACGCTTTCTTCTACGGAGTTTACAGGACACCTGTGTCAGGAGATGTCAATTACACTCTGAATGGTGACTGGTATGCGGGAAGAACAAATACATTTGTAAACAGTTCCAATGTGGCTGGAGATCTGAATGCTGAGCTGAAGTCAGGTTATATAGGCTGTGGTAATTCAAATGATGGTTCAAAAGCATTTGTATACGGTAATATGAACAATAAGATACGCAATATAAATGTAAGATCGGCTACAGAAGATGCTGTGAGCGGTAAGATCGTTCTTGCTGCAAGCGGAGAGGTAAATGATATTTATTTCAATGATGTCAGTGGCAATACCACTGCGAGTGTTACAGGACTTTCAGAGAATTTCCAGGTGACACATAATGGCTCACTCTTCTTAAAGATCAAGGATAAACTTGTCCTCGGCGGTACATACACTGTTGATGAGAACATTGAGACCAATATCCTCAATGTAACCTCTGGTTCAAAGATCAAAGTTGCTGAGGGTGCATCAATTAAGCATACAGCAAATGCTGTCATCGAAGGAGATGTTGAGAATAACGGAACATGGGCCTCAGAGGGCAATGTCTATGTAGAGGGAACATTTGTCAACAATGGAATCTGGAATACAAAGAAGTATATGTACGTTGGTGATAGCAGCGCATCAAGTATCAGCGGTAAAGTTGACAACTATGGAACTGTAACAACGGTTTCGGACAGATCATACAGTACAAGGATCAATGCTTCTTCAATGTTCATCAACCGTGAAGCTGCTACATTTACATTCGGGAATATGGTCAACAGTGGAACCATAGTAAATTATGGTTCTCTGGAAGAGACATATTATAACAGCTTCTCGGATGTTGGAAAGGTACTCACAACAACGATTCCGAATCTTAAGTATGTGCTGAAGAACTACAGCAGTGTGTACTATAAAGTTGATGCAGAGTATCCGGCATACTGCTTCAAGGGTGAGGATGCAAAGATAAGCATAGCGGCAACAAATACTAACTATCAGAAGACGTCAGGCATTGCCGGTGATACAAATGTATACATAGCTGGAAATATGGATTTCTATGTGACAGTTGATGGCGAACCGATAGACGGAATGAAGATAGATTCTGTGGTATATGGTTCAGCCCAGAATGAGGCAACGTCAAGTAACAATGTCAAGTGGCGCGGAACAGTGGCATATGAGCCGACACATGCTGTGATCAACATGGCGAAGCAGGAAGCAACCAATATAACTCTTGCAAAGGCTGAGGACAAGGTTACAGCACAGGTTGGAGTGGCAACTAGCAAGTTTGATCCACTCTATGACCTCACAAAGATAGAGGTTCAGAATGATGAAAATGTTGAAAACGGCTATGTCGCATACTCACTTGCTAAGGGGCAGACCCTTCCTGATGGACTTGCGATGTCAGGCGGCAAGATATATGGTACTCCGGTCAAGGCTTCTGCTGAGGCTCAGACAGTGAAGATCATTGTGAGAGGACAGAACCAGACCACAGCTGAATTCACGCTTACCATAGAGAAGATAGAGAAGGGTATCCCGACACTTGCTGCATCAAAGGCCGGAACCGCATATGCAGGCAAAACACTTGCTGATGTAGCACTTCCAAAGTCAGCACTTGGTGTATATAGTTGGGCAGATAATACACAGCTAGTTGGCAAGGCCGGATCCGAAGACAATTACGATGCATACTTTGTACCGAAAGATACGGTCAACTATGACTGGAGCAAGCTTGATACTGCTTCAGGAACGTATGAGCAGTTAGAGGACGGCAGTGTCAGAATATCAGTGAAACTTGCGGTATATGTGAGAAAGCAGGATCCTGTATACACTGTACCTGAGGGTGTGACAGCTATATATGGAGAAACTGTAGGAAAGGCTGTTATTCCAGAAGCAGAAGGCGGAATGTTCATCTGGGAAAATGCTGACGAGTCAGTCGGTGACGTTGGAACAAAGAAGTTCCTTGCAACATTTGTGCCATCTGATGAGAATGTATATGAAAGAGCAGAGCATATAGAGATCACAGTTGAGGTAAAGCCGGCTGAGGCTAAGTTCACACAGGCTATAGACAAGCTCACAGCAAAAGAGAATGACACTCTGGCTGATATAGTACTTCCGGAGGCAGAGAATGGAATCTACACATGGTACACAGACAGAACAACAAAGGCTGAAGATGGCGGAACATACAAGCTGTGCTTTAAGCCTGCTGATATAACTAACTATGACTGGTCAGGAGTAGAGGGCTGGAACAGAGCTTACAGAGGTGTGGTATTCCAAGTTAAGGTTGAGATCATCAAAGAGCATGTACATGATTATGGCGATGCATACAAGAGCAATGCTACATATCATTGGAAGGAATGCAGCTGCAAGGATATCCAGAATAAGGCAAAGCATACATTTGACTCAGGAAGCATAAAGAAGAAAGCTACTGATACAGCAGCCGGAAGCAAGGAGTACAGTTGTAAGGTCTGCGGATATGTGAAGACCGTGCCGATTCCAGCACTTGGCAAGGATATCACTAATCCAAAATACAAGATAAAGGTATCCGGACTTGATCCTCAGAAATATACTGGAAGAGCAATTACCCTAAAGAATCTGAAAGTTACATCGGGCAGAACGGTTCTAAGAAAGGGTACTGATTACACGGTAGCATATTCGAACAATAAAAAACATGGCACTGCAAAGGTTACAATAAAGGGTATCGGCAATTACAGAGGTACTATCACAAAATCATTCCAGATCAAGATAGTAAAGAATTCTGTATTTGCAGTAAAGCAGCCAAAGACTAACATAGTGTACAAGTACAAGATCACAAATGCTGATCTGAAGGGCAAGGGAACTGTAGGACTTATAGGCACAACAGTTGCCAAGTCCAATGGAAAGTTCAAGACACTTACGATCAGTGATACTGTAACTATAGACGGAGTGAAATTTAAAGTTACAGCTATAGGCAGCAAAGCATTCAAGGACTACAAGAGTATTGTCAAGGTTGCTGGAGGTGCAAATGTTGTCTCTGTAGGAACATATGCATTCAGCGGATGTACAGCACTCAAGACTATTCCGGCATTCAAGAATGTTACAGCTATAGGCGGTTATGCATTCTATAAATGTAAGTCGCTCACAGCAATGCCGGTAAATAATAAGCTTAAAACCATAGGCAAGGCTGCTTTCTATGGCTGCACCTCACTTAAGACACTAACTGTTGGCGGAAAGGTGACAACCATAGGAGAGAGTGCATTCGGCGGATGCAGCAAGATGACAGCAGTCTCAATTGGCGCAAATGTTAAGACTATAGGTGCATCAGCATTCAGCGGCTGCAAGAGCCTTGCCACTGTCAAAGTTGGTTCGGCAAAACTCAAGACTGTATCAAAGAATGCATTCAAGGGCACAAAGTCAAAGATAACATTCAAGCTGCCAAAGAAATACTATAAGTCATATATGGCTAAGATTAAGGCAAAGGGTGTAGCAGCGCCAAAGAATGCGATATATAAAAAGTATTAAATTGCAGTATAAGTTATAAGAAATAGTCATAGCAGTATTTACGGCAGGGCGTGATCAGCTTTTGGGTTGGTTACGCCCTGCTTTTTGTAATTGTTACAAACTAAAAGGGTGATGACAGTACAGGATTGTTATACTGAACATATGTTTGTGGTGTTGGTGGAGATTTAATTGGGATTCTATTTAATTTGAATTTTAGAGAAGATTATAAGAAAGATAATATTAAAGATAATATTAAAGATTTTATGATAGATAACAGGATGGGAGATAGTGGGATGGAAGATAACAGGATTCAAGATAACAGGATGGAAGATAAAGAGGATTATCTGAGCACACTCAACGAGAGGCAGCTTGATGCTGTTACAACCACAGAAGGATACGTTAGGATCATTGCAGGTGCGGGGACCGGCAAGACGAAGGCTCTGACATACAGATACGTTTATCTTGTGAATGAGCTGGGAATATCAACTTCGAATATATTGTGTGTCACATTTACGAACAAGGCAGCCAGGGAGATGAGCAAGAGGATAAGACAGATGATAGGTGACAGTGATACAGGGTATATATGCACATTTCATGGATTCTGCGTGAAGCTTCTCAGGGAGGATATACATGCCATCAATTTTCCTCAGAACTTTGTGGTCATGGATGGAGAGGACACAGAGGAGATACTCAAGACTGTGTATGAGAATGCACATATACAGTCGAGAACATATACATTTGACTCTGCGAGAGATCATATAACAGCCATGAAAAGTCAGATGCTACATATACCGTATCTTGCAGAGATAGGGAACGAAAAACTTCTTGCGGACTATGAGAAGGCTGAGAAGGTTGAGGATAAGGTATTTCTGGGATATCTGTATGAGCAGAAAAAAGTGTATGGTCTCGACTATGACGATCTGATAACCATAGCACTCCATATACTACAAACCGATGAGTCAAAGCGCGTCAAATGGCAGGAGCGAATGATGTATGTCATGGTTGACGAGTTTCAGGATGTGAGCGGCAACCAATACGAGCTGGCAGAAATACTCAGCGGATATCACAGGAATCTGTTCATAGTGGGAGATCCGGATCAGACCATATATACATGGCGCGGGGCACAGATAGAATACATACTTGAATTTGACGAGACACATGAGAATACCAGAACCATATTCCTTGATATGAATTACAGATCAACACCGGAGATACTCGCTGTGTCCAACTCTCTCATAGAGAAGAACAAGAAGAGACTTCCGCACAGGCTTGAGGCGTATAAGGAGTCAGGCAGAAGACCTCAATATATACATTCAAAGACGACCGGGGATGAGGCTCAGTGGATGACTGCGGAGATACAGAAACTGATAAGTGCAGGCAACTCATACAGTGATATAGCGGTGCTCTACAGATCACATTTTGTTTCAAGGAGCATTGAGGAGGCATTTATAAAATCAAAGATTCCGTATACTCTCTACAGTGGCGTGGAATTTTATAAAAGGAAAGAGATAAAGGATGTGCTGGCCTACCTCAGAATGATAGTGTACTCAGATGATCTGTCATTTCGCCGCGTGATCAATGAGCCAAAGCGCAACTTTGGCAAGAAACGAATGGCTCTTGTAAAGGCATATGCGGAGAGTCACAGATGTTCACTGTATAACGGCCTCCTGGACATTCTGGAGGATAAAACGATTAAGTCAACTGGGGCTGCAGCATTTGTGGATACCATAGAGGCGTTCAAGAAGGCCTATAAGGAAAAGAGTCTGTCAGATCTGGTGACGGAGGTACTGGATCAGACCGGGTATGAGGCGATGCTCAGACAGTCGGGTGAGCAGGAGAGACTTGACAATCTTGCAGAACTCAAACAGTCCATAGATGAATTCGAGAAGACATCCGGTGAGGAGAATACCCTTGAGGAATATTTGCAGAGCATTGCACTCTACACGAACAGCGATAAGGAACAGGACAAAGAAACGGTAAAGATGATGACTATCCACACCGCGAAGGGACTCGAATTCCCGTATGTGTTCGTGTGCGGCGTGAATGAAGGAATATTCCCGAGCAAGCATGTGGACACGGAGGACATGCTGGAAGAGGAACGCCGTATGGCATATGTGGCATGCACCAGGGCTGAGCGCGGTCTGTACATCAGTGACGCGGAAGGACTCAACTATGATGATTCGTTCAGGTATCCATCGAGATTTATATTCAACATAGATCGGGACACCATAGATTATGTGAATGAACTCCCGCAGAGGTTGGTGGATGATACCAAGAGCTATATAGCGACAAATGAGGCTCACATATATCCTCCAGACACAGAACTTAAGCCTGGCGACAGGGTGAAACATAAGGTGTTCGGCGAGGGAGTGATAACCGATATAAGAGGTGATATAGGCTGCTATGTCATCAAGTTTGACAAGGTGGCAACGGAGAGAAATCTGAAGATAGGGATAGCACTTGAAAGAGTGTGAGGATGGGAGGTATACATAGATGAAATAATAAAATATATATGTATTCACAGGGACAGATCATATAGGATGAGGACTGTCCCTGTTAGTTTATTAATATATGAAAGAAGTTTAGATTCTGATGTTTTGTGTCACATGGAAGAATAAAAGTATGGAGAAATGGAAAATGATGCGGAAAAAATAGTACAGAATCGGAAGTATAATTATATAAAAGGCGTACGGCAATAGTTTGAAATTTTACAAAGGGTGAAAAGTTTGTGTGTGATTTAGGATAGGAAGTATGGTTTTACAATTAAGAAAAGATAAAGTATAATACGAATTATAATATATACTTATTCTAAATGGAGGCGACAATGTATTATTGGGTTTATACAATAAGCGTGATATTTAGACAGTTTTTTATGGCAAATCCATTTGAAAATGCAGCCATAGAAGTGCCATTGGGCCCGATTTTCTTCAATATGATAACAGGGGCAATGCTTGTGCCAACTACATATATGGTTGTAGGGATTTTTTATAAAAGAAGAAGTTCACCAGCAGTAGGAAGCATGTTATTTCTCATGTTTTATTTAGCACATAATGGGTTATTGGTATTGATGTCGAAAGCGGAATTTAATAAAATTATAATTGGAATTATACTAGTGGCATATATCGCATTTCTTACTATTTCAAAAAAGGTAGTAATGCGCATGACATGTAGTGTTTGATATAAAAAGAAAAAATGCAGGAGAGATTAGATGATAGACACCAAGAAAGAACAGGAACGAGATGAACTTCATCGCGCTATCTGGGCGATAGCAGATGAATTACGTGGAGCTGTGGACGGATGGGATTTCAAGAATTATGTATTAGGAACGATGTTCTATAGATATATTTCTGAAAATCTTTGTAATTACATAAATGAGGGCGAGGCAGATGCTGGTAATGCAGACTTTGATTTTGCTGTGATGCCTGATGAGGATGCAGAAGAGGCTAGAGAAGGTCTGGTAGAGGAAAAAGGATTCTTTATTCTACCAAGTGAGCTGTTCTGTAATGTTAGAGCAAGGGCGGCGGAAGACGAAAATCTGAATGAGACACTTGAAAGAGTATTCAGACATATAGAGGATTCAGCAAAGGGCAGTGAGGCAGAGAATGATTTTGCAGGACTCTTTGATGACTTTGACGTTAATAGTAATAAGCTTGGTTCTACTGTTGCCAAGAGAAATGAGAAACTTGTAAAGCTCCTCAATGGGGTGGGAGATATGAATCTTGGCGATGTGAAAGATCACTCAATAGATGCGTTTGGTGATGCGTATGAGTATCTCATGACTATGTATGCGTCAAATGCAGGAAAGTCCGGCGGTGAGTTCTTCACGCCTGCGGATGTGTCTGAACTTCTTACAAGGCTTGGAACAGTAGGCAAGACCGAAATAAATAAGGTATACGATCCTGCCTGCGGATCTGGTTCATTGCTACTTAAGGCGGAAAAGGTTCTTGGCAGGGATGCCATCAGAAATGGATTCTATGGACAGGAAATAAATATAACTACATATAACCTCTGCCGTATAAATATGTTCCTTCATGATGTTGGTTTCGATAAGTTTGATATAGCATGTGAGGATACGCTTACCAGTCCGCAGCATTGGGATGATGAACCATTTGAGCTTATAGTGTCTAATCCGCCGTATTCAATAAAATGGGCTGGAGACGAGAATCCACTTCTTATAAATGATCCAAGATTTTCTCCTGCGGGAGTATTGGCTCCTAAGAGCAAGGCGGATATGGCATTTATAATGCATAGTTTGGCATGGCTTGCGTCAAATGGAACTGCAGCGATAGTATGCTTTCCAGGCATTATGTATCGTGGCGGCGCAGAGCAGAAGATCAGAAAATATCTTGTAGATAATAACTATGTGGATTGCATCATACAGTTGCCAAACAATCTGTTCTTTGGAACTTCAATAGCAACGTGCATTATGGTTATGAAGAGAAATAAGACAGACAATAAGACCTTATTTATAGATGCAACCAAGGAGTGTGTCAAGGTTACAAACAACAATAAACTGACACCGGAGAATATAGATAGGATTGTAGAGACATTTACAAAACGAGAGGATGTTCAGCATTTTGCGCATCTGGCTACATATGAAGAGGTATCTACAAATGACTATAATTTGTCTGTGTCAACATATGTTGAGGCTGAGGATACAAGGGAGAAGATTGATATTGTAAAGCTCAATGCTGAGATTAAAGAGATAGTTGCTCGTGAACAAGTACTTCGCGATGAAATTGATAAGATTATTACAGAAATAGAAAATGGTAAAAATGAATGAAAAACAAATCAAAAAGCAACATTGGAGAGCATGAAAAATATAGATATGAAGAATGTTATGCAAAGATTTTGTTAGAGAGAGTATATCCTGAGATGTATACAGATTTGTCAATTCTTGATAAACCCGATTTGCAGAATGATGTATTGCAAGTAGGTGTAGAAGTAACGAGTGCTGTACCAAATTCTTTAAGAGAGGCTAAGGCATGTTGGATAAAGGCAAGCAATACCAATGATAAGAAGATAAAAAGTAAATATGTTAAAAGAATGGAGCAGCTAGGATATACATACACAGGAGGCATGCAGAACTGGCTTAAAGAGGATATAGATCAATTGTATGAGGAAACTTCTTTGGTGGATTTAGAGACCTCAATAAGAAGTAAGATAGAAAAAATAGATAGAGGTGGGTACAAAGAATTTAAAAATATGGATTTATATATTGATGCAATGTTTTCGTTTTTTTCAATTAATGATGATGAATTATTTGAATTGATGAAAAATGTTAATGTTGGTAAATATCATTTTAGAAAGATAATTATAAATGTTATAGAAGATAATGAAATTGTTATGATAGATACGGATGAAGAAAAATACAGTGTGATTTCTTATGATAGCAGACAATATGAATATGCACTTGCTGCTTTAGATATGATAAAGAAAGAGGATGCAGAATGAGTAAACTGAGTCGACTACTGAATGAACTGTGCCCAGAAGGCGTTGAATATAAAACACTAGGAGAGATAGCGAGTATAAGTAGAGGAGGAAATTTTCAAAAGAAACATTATGTTTCAAATGGAATTCCCTGTATACATTATGGACAGATATATACGAAATATAATTTGTTTGTTAATGAGGCAGATAGTTATATAGAGCCTGAAGTTGCAAAGAAACAAAAATTTGCGGAATCGGGAGACATTATAATGGCAATAACCAGCGAGAATGTCGAAGATGTATGTAAGTGTATCGCATGGTTGGGAAATGATAAAGTAGCTGTAAGTGGGCACACTGCCATAATACATCACAATCAAAATCCCAAATACTTAGTGTACTATTTGAGTAGCCAAATGTTTCAGGATCAAAAGAGAAAAATGGCTCATGGAACGAAAGTTATAGAAGTATCACCAGCGAAACTGAACGAAGTGAAGGTCGCCGTACCTCCTCTGGAGGTACAACGTGAAATAGTCCATATTTTGGACTCTTTCACGTTACTTACAGCCGAGCTTACAGCCGAGCTTACAGCTCGTAAGAAACAGTATGAATTTTATCAGAATAAATTATTAAAATTTGATAATAAAGTTAAGATAGTTAATTTATCGGATATTGCAGATATTGGGACTGGTAGTAGTAATACAAATGAAAGCATTGATGATGGCAGATATCCTTTTTATGTCAGGTCCCAGGAACCGTTGAGAAAGAATGATTATGAGTTTGATGAAACTGCAATAATTACGGCAGGAGACGGAGTAGGAGTAGGTAAAGTTTTTCATTATGTTGAAGGGAAATATGCATTACATCAAAGGGCATATAGAATACATATTAATAGTCCGGAAGTGTTGCCAAGATATTATTTTCATTATATGAGGACGACATTTTTATCATATATTCAAAAATCTATGTTTCAAAGTTCTGTTGCGTCAATCAGGAGACCAATGTTAAATGCGTTTCCAGTGCCAATACCATCATTGGATGTTCAACAAAGATTAGTTAATGTATTAGATAATTTTGAAACGATTTGTTCTGATTTGAGCATTGGTTTACCAGCAGAAATCGAGGCACGAAAGAAACAATATGAGTATTATAGAGATGTACTGTTGACATTTGCAGAGACAGGGAAGACAATCCTAACAGACAGACAGACAGACAGACAGACAGACAGACAGACAGAGTTAAATATAATTAAGCTTGTGCAGTATGTATTTGGATATGCAATAGTTAGGCTTGATTATATTGCCAATTTCAGAAATGGAAAAGGTCATGAAAAAAATATTGTGGCAGATGGAAAATATATTGTTGTAAATTCTAAGTTTATTTCCACTGATGGGCAAGTAAAAAAATATTCAAATGAGCAGATTTGTCCATTATATGTAAACGATGTTTTAATGGTTATGAGTGATTTGCCAAGCGGTCGTGCGTTGGCTAAATGTTATTTAGTTGACGAGGATGATAAATACACTCTTAATCAGAGAATTGGAGCATTTATGGTAAGGAAAACGGAGCTGGTTACTACAAAATATTTGTATTATATGTTAAACCGCAATCCACAGTTGCTGAAATATGATAACGGAGCAGATCAGACAAATTTGAGGAAAGCAGATATTTTAAATATTTCAATTGCTATTCCAACGATCAGGGAGCAGAAAAGAATAACGGAAATTCTTGACCGTTTTGACACCCTGTGCAATGATTTGTCCACAGGACTTCCAGCAGAGATCGAAGCACGCCAGAAACAATATGAATATTACAGAGACAAGCTTTTATCATTTAAGGAGTTGTGATATATGCCCAACGGTTTTAATAGGACAAGGAGACAGCATTATGTTCCACAGGTGTATTTGAGAGGCTTTGCACCACAATACTTAAACAAATGTAGTGAAAATAGTAAAAATTCAAAACCTAAATATGGTGTGTTTTATTATGACTTACAAGAAAGAACACAAAGCAATATAGCGGTACCAACAAATTCTGTTTGCTTTTAAAATGACTTGTATGAGGTTACGGGTAAGAGTGGCGAAATAGTCTATGATAATCGGTTGGAGAATTGTTTTAGTATATTAGAAAGAAGATATGCAGAACTTAGAACAAATATTGAAAAGAAGGCATTTGTCAAAGATAATTATAAGACAAAGTGTTTTCTAACACGCGATGAGAAGATGCACTTTATTGGTTACATAACGGTTCAGTTACTTAGAACACCGCATTTTCTGAATAGTGCTTTGGATGTGGCCAAGAAGATTGATTGCGATGGTAAAACTGATAGACAATTAATGAATTTAGTACGTTTAACATGTTTACTTTTTTTATGCTCAAATCAGGAAAATGTTGAACAAGATAAAAGTTCAGGTGTGATAAGAGATTCACAAATGAGGGTACTAATGCTATTATGGGACCTATGTTTGGTATGTCGTTTATGATAGGTGTTGATAATGAAGCGATGCTGATAACGACAGATAATCCTGTATATATGGTGCATTCAAACAGAGACTATATTATAGATGATGAATATATCGAAAATGATGAGATCATATTTCCAATTACAGCCAGCTTGTGTTTGATTATGTTTGGTGGAGAAAATAAGGACAAGTATCATAAGAATTGTTTATTTGAGATAACGGATGAATGGAGAAAACATATATTTGTGGCAATGTGTTGTACTACAGATAAAAAGATATTTTCAAATCACAAGTTTGATAAAGATGAACTAAAAATCATAGATGAAGTACTTAAAGATGAGGCAAAGGGGGATACAGAGTGTCATATTTTAACATAGTAGCGGAGACATCGGAGAATACAGTTGTTACAGAATATGAACCGGTAAAAAGACGTTCTGATAGTTATCAGAGCGAGGCAGAGTTGGAGCAGGAGTTTATAAGGATGCTCTGCGAGCAGGGGTATGAATATCTGCCATTACATACCGAGCGGGATATGATAAACAATCTTCGTGAGAGGCTGCAGGAACTCAACAATTATGAGTTCACAGATAAAGAGTGGACATATTTCTTCAATAATGATATTGCAAATCCAAACTTTAGTTTGCAGGATAAGACACGTAATATTCAGGAGGATTACAGAAAAGTTCTTAAGCGGGATGATGGCTCAACCAAGAATATTTCACTTATTGACAAGACCAATATCCACAATAATAGGTTGCAGGTTATAAATCAGTATGTGATGGGACTCCAGGATGGGGCAAAACATGATAACAGATATGATGTGACAGTTCTTGTCAATGGACTGCCACTTGTTCATGTTGAGCTTAAACGAAGGGGCGTTCAGATACGAGAGGCATTCAATCAGATCAATCGATATAAGAGAGATTCTTTCTGGGCAGGCAGTGGGCTTTTTGAGTATGTCCAGATCTTTGTAATTTCAAACGGAACAAATACCAAATATTATTCGAATAGCACGCGGGACAATGCAATAAGGGATGCTAAGGCTGGCAATACAAAACGCGGAAAAACAAGTAATAGCTTTGAATTTACCTGTTTCTGGGCAGATGCAAATAATAAAGTCATCCCGGATCTGGTTGACTTTACAAAGACTTTCTTTGCAAAGCATACGTTGCTTAACATACTTACAAAGTATTGTATATTCACATCTGAAAACATACTCATGGTAATGCGTCCGTATCAGATAACGGCGACAGAGAGAATATTGAATAGAATAGAGATAGCTAATAACTATAAAAAGTATGGAAGTGTAGCTGGTGGAGGATATATTTGGCATACCACGGGATCAGGAAAAACACTCACATCTTTTAAGACTGCAAGATTGGCGTCACAGCTTTCGTATATAGATAAGGTTTTATTTGTCGTTGACCGTAAGGATCTGGATTACCAGACTATGAAGGAGTATGACAGATTCGAGAAGGGAGCTGCAAATAGTAACAGTTCTACACGTATCCTAAAAAGACAGCTTGAGGATAATAATGCGCATATAATAATCACGACTATTCAGAAACTGGCGACATTTATCAAGAAAAATCCCGGACATGAAGTTTATGAGAAGCATGTGGTTATCATATTTGATGAATGTCATAGAAGCCAGTTCGGCGATATGCATACAGCAATAGTTAAGAATTTCAAGAGATACCACTTGTTTGGGTTTACTGGTACACCGATATTTTCGGTTAATTCAGGAAAAGCAAAGAATCCAGAGTTTTTTACAACTGCTCAGACATTTGGAGATCAGTTGCATGCCTACACTATAGTTGATGCCATCAATGACAATAATGTGTTGCCGTTCCGAGTTGATTACATCAAGACAATGGATGTGGATGAAGAAATCACAGATGAGATGGTATGGGATATCAACCGTGAAAAAGCTATGATGGCGCCAAAGAGAATAGAGCTGGTGACGAAGTATATATTAGATCATTTTGATCAGAAGACCTATAGGGGGGACAAGACATACATATACAATACTCTGACGAATATACAGGAGGTTGCGTCTGCTGAGCGAGGTGCAGTTGAAGAAATCAAAAGGTCACAGAGACTTAGTGGGTTTAATTCCATATTTGCAGTATCCTCTGTTCCTATGGCAAAACTGTATTATCAGGAGTTCAAACGCCAGATGGAACTTGATCCGACAAAGCATTTGCGTATTGCAACTATCTTCAGTTATGCGGCAAATGAAGAGGAAGTGGATGGCCTTCTTGACGAAGAGAATCCAGAGGATACAACGGCACTTGACCAGACTGCGAGGGACTTCTTGGATGATGCAATAGATGACTATAATAAGGTGTTCCACACAAATTATTCAACCGACGGAGATAGATTCCAAAATTATTATAAGGATGTATCGCTCAGAATGAAGAATAAGGAGATAGATTTGTTGATTGTTGTAAATATGTTCCTTACGGGATTTGACGCAACAACACTGAATACCTTATGGGTTGATAAAAATCTGAAGATGCATGGTTTGATCCAAGCATTCAGCAGGACAAATCGTATATTAAACTCTATAAAGACATTTGGAAATATCGTTTGCTTTAGAAATCTTCAGAAGAGAGTGGACAGCGCAATATCACTGTTTGGTGATAAAAATGCAGGTGGAATAGTTCTTCTCCAGAGTTTCAAAGATTATTATTACGGCTATGAGTCGGTTGATGGCGAGCATATGCCAGGATATGTAGATATGGTAGAGGAACTTAAGGAGAAATTCTCACTTATGGATCCCAAAATAATGGGAGAGCAGAATCAGAAAGCCTTTATTGCGTTATTTGGTGCATTCCTGAGAATGAGAAATCTTCTGTTGTCATTTGACGAGTATAAAGGAAATGAACTTATTTCTGAACGTGATTTGCAGGATTATCTTGGACGTTATCAGGATCTGCGCGATGAATGGAGACATAAGAGAGAGAACAATGAAAGTGCGGATATAACGGACGACATTGTATTTGAGGTTGAGCTTATAAAGCAAATAGAAATTAACATAGATTATATACTAATGCTTGTCAAAAAATATCATGATACACATTGCGAGGATAAGGAAGTTCTCATAACTATTAAGCGAGCAGTTGAGGCAAGTCCAGAACTCCGCAGTAAGAAAGCACTGATAGAAAGTTTCATTGCAGGAATCAATGATGTAGAGGATGTAATGGATGAATGGCGGGAGTTTGTTGTAGAGCAGCGTGAAAATGATCTTGCTCAGCTCATATCCGAGGAGCGCTTGAATCCAGAGAACACGAGACGCTATATAGAAAATGCATTCCGCGATGGAGAAATCAGAACAGCCGGAACTGACATAGACAAGCTTATGCCACCGGTTTCAAGATTTGGAGGAAGCGGACGTGACAAGAAGAAACAGGCGGTCATAGAAAAACTGAAACAGTTCTTTGAGAAGTATTATGGTGTCGGTGGAGCTATGAGTATAGGTGGTACACAGAAGGTTGTGTATGGTGAGAGTCGTGGCGAGATTGGTATGGTTGCGGAGGATGAATGAATAGGAGATAGCAAATGAATAAATGTAGTGTATATGTATCTAATATGGAGTCAAAATATGAAGGACAGTATGATTTGAGAGAAGGATATCTGGAAGTGATGATATTTGATTACTATGG
>ERZ835980.475-NODE-475-length-55115-cov-10.240392_pt1 | contig 55115 bp, 100 predicted proteins | sample MGYA00519943_ERZ835980 | MGnify/ENA primary metagenome ERZ835980 (study PRJEB31850, sample SAMEA3708791) | human gut metagenome | biome: human gut; feature: human-associated habitat; material: faeces | place: China | collected 2014 ... | reverse complement strand
CACGGTTGATGTACTTGCGTTCTTCCTCGCTCATAAGGATGGTAATGCGCTTAGACCGCTTGCCGTCACCGCTTGCAACTCCCTGATGCGATTCCGGCATCGGGATTTTTTTCTTTGCCAAGCCAGCTTCAGCCAGTGCGCCGGGAATATTGCCCTGTTCAATCAAACGCTGCACTTCTTTTGCCTGTTTCAGCTTCTTCGGCTTATCTTCGCCTAACATGGCATCATTCGGCTGACTTTTGCTGTCTTTGGCTTGCTTCGGCTTAATACCGCTTAATTCAGCTTCACTTGGCTGTGCATGGCTGTCTGTGGCATCACTGGGCTTAATCGGTGCTTGTTCGGCATTATTCGGCTTTGTTTGGCTTACTTCTTCTTCCTTTGGCTCACTTCGGCTTAATGTCTGTTCCGAAAAAATAGGCTGGAAATCAAAGCCTCCAAGCAAGCCGGATGTTTTTTTGCTGGACTTTTTCACTGTGTGTCACTCCAATCAACAAAATACCCGTTGTACTGAAAAGATTTCGCCGCATTTCCAGCTTCAATCAAAACTTTTCCGGCTTTTATGGCTTCTTCGGAACTTAACGTCCCGCAATGTCTTTGTGAAACAACATAATAAATCGGATTGTCTATTCCATCCCCTCGGCGGAAAAACATAACATCTTTCGAGCTGAATTTGCTTTGCAATTCAAACTCGGCTTTTTCCAGCTCTTTATATCTAACTACATTCACTGCACATCCCCCTCTACAATCTTCTTTGCCAGCTCTTTGAAATCCTCTGCACTGGTACTCTTTGCCGTATCACCGCTAAAGAGGCTGTGCCGCTCTGCCTGTGCCTTACGAACGCCCATAGACGGTCTAATCTTCACGTTTAGTAGCCTTGTTCCCATGCTTTGTGCAATTACAGGAAGTTGCTCCACGACCTCTTTTGACAGGTTCTCACGGCTCTTGTACTGGTTCAGAAGCAGACCTTCAATTTTCAAGGTCGGGTTGAAGTATCTGCGAACATCACCGATGGTCTGCGAAAGCTGGCTCAAACCAGCCAGTGCGTATCGGTCTGCCGTGATGGGCACGATGATGCTGTTGGCAGCAATCAAAGCGTTTACAAGTGCAAGACCAAGCTGCGGGGGAGTGTCCAGAACAATGTAATCATACTGTTCAGACACGGAATCCAGCGCTTCACGCAGCCGGAAGTTCTTGCCAATGTCCCGGACAAGCTGTTCGTCAATGTCCTTCAATGCATTGTCTGACGGCAAAATGTCACCGGCTTCGCAGTGCTGGATTCCTTCTTCGACCGTGCCCTGCCGGGTCATTACATCGAACAGGGTACACACGTCCTCTGTCTGTGCGCCGTAGGTGTCCGTTGCGTTGCACTGGGCATCGCAGTCCACCAGCAAGACTTTCTTGCCAAGCAGCTGCAATGCACCAGCCAGACAGGTGCTTGTTGTGGTTTTCCCCGTTCCGCCCTTCTGGTTGGCGACAGCTATGATTTTTGTCATTTTATCACTCTTTCTTTATTCTTTCACTGGTTCTGGCATCGGCATCCAATGGGTGAATTTCTGATATTTTGTCCTCCACCAACATTTCCCGTTCCATTGAGCCGTAATTGTATGCGTTCCACAGAAATAAGGCCCATTAGAAACGCAAGACACAAGATACGTTCCCGGTTCTTCTGGTAGCCTGTCTTTCATACTAATCCATTCCATTCTTTCTCCTTTCTGCATCATCTGCTCAACGCGCTACGTCTTACTGCTCTTGCAACGCTTCAATGGAATAAAACGCTGGCATATACTTGTCTACGATACCTGCCTTGTCTACGCTTCTAATCAGATAGCCAACAGGCCTGTCTGGAAATGGCGTTCTGCTCAAGGATAGGATGTCTTTATACGCTGCCTTTACCGTATCGTAAACCGCTTCTCTGCGTCTCGGCAGCTTGATTTCAGGATGCTCTTTCTTCATCCACTTCTCAACCACTTTTGCGACGTCAATGCAGTCCTGCTTTTCCAGTTCGTCACACACAGACCAGTCAAAGTCCTCGTATCCGCTTCTGCGGGGCTTTCTGGCGGCTTTTTGAGGTTCGGTCGATACTTCGCTTGCCTGAGCTTCAATCAGCGTCTCAGACGCTTTAATTTTGGGCTTGAACTTGACTGCAATAGCCTTTCGTGCCACAAGAACCGGTTCGTAGGTCACAACAATGTCGGACACGGCGTTGATTTCATCTACTGCAACATCAAGCACTCGTTTGCGAAGGTTCTTGTAAACATCGTAGCTTGCTTCCATCGCACCGAGCTGTTCTCTCAGTTTTTTCAGACTGATTTCATGCGGCTTACTGTCCATGTTCATCCAATCCCGAAGAATCGAATAAAGCAGGATGCTGTACTGTGATTTCATCCGTGACGTGTAGCGTAGACGATACCGAACGTACCCGCTTTCTGCAATATCAAAAAAGATGGGGCGAAGGTCAGGGTTGCAAGTGATTGCCACAACGTAAGACCTCGTTTCAGGCACATAGTCCAGTTTTGCCCTTGTGAATAAAACAAAACTTTCAAACGTGCCCTTCTCTTTGTCAATGGGAATCGACACCGTATTGCCTAAGAAGTGCTTGATCTGCGGCTCAATCCTTCGCGCATCAAGGCTTTTTAACCCCAGCAGGTCTCTGTACTCTGCCAAAGTGAACTCTACACGGCTGCTGCTTGGGTCTCTCGGATTTATTCTTGACAAGTAAACCTCTAGCAACCGAAGTTCACCTGCCGTATAGTCCCTGAACTTCGCCCAAACAAGGGATTTACTTTTCTCGACAAGGTTATTGTCTGATATTTTTGGCATCTGCTCACTTCCTTTAATGGTCTGAAAACAGTATATCACAAGTAGGGGGACATGTCAACAATTTTCGTCCCCCATGACTTGTCAATCCGTCCCCCATGTCCTCGTCATTTTGTCCCCCATGACTTGTCAATCCGTCCCCCATGCTTTGTCATTTCGTCCCCCATCTACCTATTATATATTAAACAAGAAATAAACAAGAGGTTAAATATCATCGTTAAATAGGCGATGACGATAATTTTCAACAATTTCTTTTTTTTCCATTCCAGCTTGTGTATAACTCAACCTTCCATTTGCTGAATAAAGTCTTTCCAGCAATGATTAGTCTTATCTAACGTGTACAAAAAGTGGATGAAAAACTTTTGAGCCGGTGTTATGGGGGACGGATTGACGAGCCGATTAAATGCAAGCTACATATTATCGCTACTACGTTATTTATTCCGCGCAAATGTTGTCGATTCATAGCTTATGGGGGACAAAATGACAAGGCGAATTTGCCCGATAGGTGTACAAAAAGTGGACAAAATGTCCCTTAAAAACTGCGATAATTCGACAATCAGCGCAAAATGTTTTCTTCGTTGATGGTATAAGAATCGTTTCGTTTCATCGCCGCAGCTTCCCCACAGTCCTGTGCCTGATATAAAATCTGCATATTAGGCTGTGTTCCGTCTGGGTCTGGGTCGGTTTTGGTGGCCTGCGCCATTTCATAATGGCCTGTGACGGTGCGGCAGACAGACACGCGATCACGCAAAGTCGTATGAAGGTTGGCTACCATTTCGCACAGAACGGCAAGGTAATCTGAGCCGTGATTGCCATAGATCAGATAGCACAGCAGGTCAATTTCTTGCGGATGGGCTTCTTTAATATGCTCTATCAGTGCATCTCTCTTTCTCTCGGTGCTGGCATCGCCAGCCAGGCTTTCCAATAAGCCAGGATGCAAACAAGTGTCTATGTACGGCTTGGCCGCAACACCGCAGCACACAAACCATTTTATGATAGTAGAAGCATCTGGGGTCATTGTCCCTTGCTCATAACGAAAGATGGATGTTCGGCCTATACCCATTTTGTCCGCAAGCTTCTGTTGGCTAAGCCCAGATTCTGCTCTTGCCATCTCTAACACTTTTGCCACTCGTATCCTATAATCATCCATAAATACCCCTCTTTCGACAAAATGACACAAAAGCAAAGAAATTCAACTGATATATTGTTCAAAATGTGAAACAATAATTGAAAAAAGTCGCTGTTCCATTGAAACAGCGAGATGTGGTATAACTGTATTGTCAAAAAATTCCAAATAGAAAGGAAACACAAAATGAAAGAAACTGCAATCTGGAACTATGAACGTATGCCAATCATCGATGGAATGCCCGCCAGCGTTACCGATGGGCAGCCACACACACCTGAACCGTGGGAGGAAAGCTAATGAACCGAACTGTAGATGATTTGATTGTCCCATACGCTCGCAGACGGACGCTGGAGCTTGTCCTGAGCCTTTCTGGGTACGAAGCTGATAAAGATGCTTACCTCGAAGCAAAAGGCATCCTGGAACGTGCCGTAGCCGCCTTAGACGATGGACGCGACCCGGCAGATAACATCGAACGCATTGACGGAAAGCTTGTGGAACTGTGAAAGGAGAAGAAGATGGACTTTATGAACGGATTCTATAAAACCGAAAACCCTGTTATTCTTGAAGAAGTAAAAACCTTCCTCCAGTCAATGGAACGGCGTGGAGCAACCGTGAAGGACTTAGACGATGCCATTGTGCAGCTAAACAATGTTTCGCACAGCATCAGCACAAACGCTCTCGTCAAAGCAGATGTGCTGGACGATTTACCGGATAACCCCTTTCGTTCCATGCTCAATGGAATGTTACAAAGCAAAGGGTAACTTAAACTTAATGTGGCTCTTAATCATTGTCATTGCGATTTTTGGCTTCCCTGATACAAAGTAATGGATGCGAAGAAAACATTCGATTTTTACGAAGTTGTTAAAAATACATTGACTTTACAACTAGAAGATGTATAATCGTATCAAATGAACATTCATTTTTACTGATCGGGAGGATATGCCACAATGAGTGAACAGGAAAGAGCCAAGATTGACCGATTTATTGCATGGCTGCTGGAACATCCTGAAAAGATTCCGGCAGCGGAGCAAGCCCTAGACCTGGAATAATAGAAAACCCCTTGGGCAGAGCTACACCAGCCCGGCACAAGGGGTTTTTATTTTACCGGGTCAGAACCGTTTCCTCACATCTTCTCGATCAGGTTCATCAGCGCTTCACGCTGTTCTTTCGGCATAGATTCAAGCTTTTTTCTAATCCGCTCCACTGCTGCATCGACTTCACTTTGCGGCTGCTGGGGCGGATTCTCTTTTTGGTCGCCAGTGAGAAGGTAGTCTACAGTAACGCCAAAGTACTGCGCCAATTTAACTGCATTCTGATTGGTCGGCTTTGCATCGTTTCCGGAACTTGCTTCTGTTCTCCAATAACTATAAGCGGATTTTGGGACACCAGCATCGGTTAAAGCACGAGACGGCCTTACTCCCTTTTCTTCGCATAGTTTTACGAAATTGTCAAAAAACACAAAACTTACCTCCAGTGCTTGTACAAGATGACAAAGTTCTACCACTTGAACAAAAACACTTGAAAAGTTCTACTACTTGTGCTTTAATAAAGATACCGAGTTCAATCGGCAGAACAAATTAAAGGCTTTGAACAAATAGAAGAACGTTCGATAATGTTTTTGCTTGACACCATAATATTATCATATTCTTTCAAAAAGTTCAAGTATTAGAACAAGAAAGGAGAAAAAATTTGCTTCCTAAGTGGACAGGCGATGTTGTAGGAACGCTTCATGTTCACAATATCGAAATCAGAGAGCTTGCTGCAAAAATGGGATACGCACCGGAATACTTGGGGAAAATCCTGAACGGTAAGCGTGAGCCTAAAAATGCGGAAGCTAAGGTGAAAGAAGCTCTGGCTGAGCTTGTAAAGGAAAGAGAGGAAAAATGAGAGAAATCGTGCTATCCATGCAAAGCGGCGAACCGGTAGCGTCTAGCCGTCAGGTTGCCGAGAACTTCGGAAAGGAACACAAGGACACTTTGGAGAGTATCCGGCAGATTTTGGCGGCGGAAAATTCCGCCACCAAATCCATGTTCTACGAAACCACGTTTGAGAACAGGGGCAAGCAGTACCCCATGTACCTGATGAACCGTGACGGTTTCACCCTGCTGGCTATGGGCTTTACCGGCAAGGCGGCTCTTGAGTGGAAGCTCAAGTACATTGCAGCGTTCAACGAGATGGAGAAGAAGCTGGCTGAACAGCCGCAGCTCACACGCTCGCAACTCCTTGCAACTGCACTGATCGCAGCACACGAAGAACTGGAAGAAAAGGACAAACGGATTGCAGAGCTGACACCGGATGCAGAGTTTGCCAGGGCCGTGTGTATTGCAGACAACTGCCGGACAGCCACCAGCATCGCAAAGGACTACGGTTTGACTGCTGAAAAGCTGAACAAGCTGCTTTACAGCCAGAGAGTCCAGTACAAAGACAGCGATGGTCAGTGGGTGCTGTATAAACCCTATCAGGGTAAGGGCTACACCAAGAACCGTAAAGGCAAGGCCATTCAGCGCTCTAACGGTAAGACTTACATTCCAAATACAACAGTCTGGACGGTCGAGGGCGAAAAACTCATCCATGAGCAGCTCAAGAAGCTGGGCATCACGCCGAGAATCGAGACCAGGGCTGTTGTAGAACAGCAGGATTTCGGTGGATGGGAGGGCTGAACATGGAACAGATTATCACCTTAAAGGTTGACCTTGAATACCCGGAAGAAGCCAAGTTTGCCATTGACGCCGCGGCTAAGACCTACTCGGATTTCAAGCGTGAGCAGGCGACAAGGCGCTTTGTAGAAAATGGTTGTACGCCGGAAGATGCAAAGAAAATCGCAAAGTTCATCCAGTTTCTTGACCAGTGTTTTTCTGAACACAATGAAAGAGCCTTAAGAAAGGCAAGTGAAGTGGATGGAAATTAAATACTGTGAGCGGTGCGGCTGTCTTCTTGGCAAAGTTCTCAAAACCAAACGGTATTGCAAAGAATGTGCAATGTTGGTTAAAAAGGAAAACCAGGCAGCGCGACGCGCTCCATATGGCGTCGTTCCGTGCGAATGGTGCAAAAAGCCGATGCGTAAAGTATACGAACATCAAAAGTACCACCAAAAATGCGCGAACGCTGTAAAACGAAAACAGATCGCAGACTGGTGGAAAGAACACCCGGATTACATCAAAACACCTTCTCGTAAAGCCAGACCGGAAGGGAACCAGACAGAAGAAAAGCCTAAGCCGAAGTACACCATCAAACAAATGAACGATAAAGCAAAAGAGCTTGGAATGAGCTACGGCCATTACAGCACTTTACTTGCACAGGGAAATGTGAAGGCTCCTGATGAACGGTAAATACTACGGCCAGCGGGAAATCCGCTGGCACAGCCGGGAGAAAGAACGGCTGGAACGCATCCAACGTAAGCAAAGGATGGCAAACGATGAAGAAAGCAATAAGCAACTTCAACAAAAGCAGTCCGTGGCGGAAGCGCTGGCAAGAGCGTGAGCCTTTAAGACTGGAACATATCAAGAAAGAAAGAGTGAGCAAAAATGAAAAAAATCAAAGTCAGAATCACATTCACCGAAGCAGTTCTCGGCACATGGCCTAGCAATCAGAACATTGCACGCGAGTTCATCGCCAGCAAGTCCCCGGATGCAAATACCATCGAGGACGAGGTTGCTGCTCTGGGCGCTGATGCTGTGGCAGATAAGGGCATGACCGTGTTCCCTCGCAACGAGAACGGCGAGCCTATCTTGTATGACTACCAAATTAAGGGCTTCTTCAAGGATTCCTGTGGTATGCTTGGTCGTATCGGCGGCAAGACCGAGACTGGCAAAAAGAAAGCCGTGAATGAATCCGGAAAGCTCACCGCATACAAGAAGGTCATTGACGGTCTTATTTTCGTGTCTCCCCGGATGATTCCCATTCATGTGAACGGCGAGATTACCGAGTGCCAGCGTCCGCTGCGTGCGCAGACGGCACAGGGCGAACGTGTCAGCCTTGCCAACAGCGAGCAGATTCCCGCTGGTTCGACCTGCGAGTTTGAAATCGTTCTTCTGGACGATTCTCACGAGAAGGTCGTGCGTGAGTGGCTGGATTACGGTGCTCTGCGTGGCATCGGACAGTGGCGCAACAGTGGGCGCGGGAAGTTTTCGTATGAAATCCTGAACTGATCGCAATGGCACAGCTTTTCAATGAAAGGCGAAGCAATGGCAAGCTGTGGATTTGAACCGCGCATCAAAGGCAATGCAAAGGATTGAACAGATACGCAATGGAATTGCATAGACCCGACATGATTTGCTCCGCAACGGAACAGCTCGGAATTGCTGATAACAGCATGGCTATGGCACGGCTTTGAGACGTGGCACAAAGGCAAAGCATGGAGCAGAAGCGAGTCGCAACTGCAAGGCAGGGAGTTGACAGGCGATGCAATGGCACAGCGAAGAAACGCAACGTAAAACAAAGGCGTTGAGAAGTAGCGCATCGCGAAGGCTATGGATGCAAGGCGTAGCTTTGATAAGCAAAGGCATCGAACGGCGGCAACGTGCGACGCAATGGCAAAGAATAGAACCAATAGGCTAAGGCATTGAGTAGCTAGGAGCAGAACAGCAACGGCAAAAATGAAAGGAGACAAGATGAAAGCATTTATTGAAGTTGCCCTGATGTGGGGCATAGCGCTGGCGGTGGTTTTGGCGGTATTTCTGCTGAACTTCTGGATGGTGCATCACATCGGAATTCTGGTAGGAGCATCAGCTGCCCGTGGAATCATCACGGTATCTGTGGCGATGGCTACGGCATGGATACTGAGTTTTGGAGGTAATAAGAGTGAAAAGCCTGAAAGCTAATGTCCTTTGCACGCTTGGAATCGCGTTAGCAATCTTTTCGGTAGGATGCGGCGATGCAATCCAAAAAAGTCAGAGCACAGTAGCAATGTTTGGATACGTTTTCCTTTCGTGCAGCTTCCTCGCCGCAGCACTCGTCTTGTGTGCCATTGGGGTCAGCTCTGAAAATGAACGCATTGAACAGGAAAATCGCAAAGTAAAACGCATTCCTCACCACACCAACGAGTGGAGGGATGCACGATGAAATGCCCGATGTGCGGTAGTGACAACATCACAACGGTTGATAGCCGGTCTGACCACGATAGCATTATTCGCCGAAAGAAGTGCATTTCCTGTAACCATCGGTGGTCTACCATCGAAATCGACAAAGACCAGTGGTACAGCGCACTGCAAATCAAAGAGAGACGCAAGAGAGGGAGACCAAAAGATGATTAACCTTGACAGATTCGGTGGTGTGACCGAGCCGGAGGACGGCGTGTACTTCATGACCAACGAGCAGATGGCGGAATCGAAAGAAGCCGACCGGCTGGCAGCGATTGAGGACTTACAGTCTGAGATTGAGGACCGGGAAGCAGAGCTGAAAAACCTCCGTGCGCAGTTGGCAGACCTGATGGCTGGCTGATTTTATACAGCCGTATTAAGCCAAAGTAAGAACAATGAAGCCTAATGAAGCCAAAGAAAGGAAAGAAAATGGGCAAGTATAAGAAGGAAATCAAGCACTGTGGAAAGTGCAATAAGCCTTTTTCAGTGTTCCCGAACAGCACCGAAACGCTCTGCGCGAAATGCAAGGAAGCAGTGATTGAAGATACGTTGCGAAAGAACGGTTATGCGCCGAAGCATAGATTTGTGAGAAGCAACATGGATTCTGTTTCAGAGCAGCAGGCTATCGTAGAAGCAGAATTTAAGGCATCGTGCGATTCTAACACGAGCGTTCAGAAAATTTGCCGTGATTGCGGAAAGCCTTTTAAAATCACCCGTGCAGAACGCATTTTCTTTGAATTGCATAACATGGCACTGCCCAAGCGTTGCCCGGCTTGCCGTAAAGTGAGGAAAGAAGCGAGGAAGGAGAACAACTGATGGATAACAGCAAAATCCATGAAGCTCTGATGGCTGTTCAGTCAGAGCTGAAAGCCCCGAAGGGGCAGATGAACACATTTGGCGGTTACAAGTATCGCTCTTGTGAGGATATTTTGGAAGCAGTCAAACCAATTTTGAAAGAACACGGTTTGCTTCTTACCCTTTCTGATGAACCTAAAGTGTTAGAGGGGTGGCATTACATCGAAGCGACCGCAAAGGTGGAAACTCTGGATGGTGGATGCGTAACGGTTACTGCTTACGCAAGAGAACCGGAGCAAAAAACCAAGATGGATGCAGCGCAAGTGACTGGAACGTCTAGTAGCTACGCCAGAAAGTACGCCTTGAACGGTTTGTTCTGCATTGACGATACGAAGGACGCTGACACGGACGAATACCAAAAGCAGACGACAAGCAGGGTAAACAAGCCAGCGCAGAATAAAACGGAACCGGAAGAAACCCCTCTGTGCTCTTGCTGCGGAAAGCAGTTACAGCCTGTCCAGTACAACAACCGAACAGTTACGCCGCTGGAAACAGCGAGAAGCACAAAGAAACGATTTGGGCGCGTCCTGTGTTGGGACTGTGCTCAGAAACAGCCGAAGGAGGGCTAAACAATGCTTAACTCTATCGCAATTCAGGGTCGTCTGGTTCACACACCCGAAGCTAAGGTTACGAAATCCGGGAAGGATGTTTGCACGTTCAGCATTGCTTGCGACCGTCAGAGTGGCGGTCAGAAGGAAACCGACTTCTTCAACTGCACTGCATTTGGCAATACGGCGTTGTTCGTTTCCAAGTGGTTCCAGAAGGGTAGCCTGATTCTGGTGACTGGTAGCATCCAGACCCGGAAGTATACCGACAAGCAGGGAAACAACCGCACCGCAACGGAAATCATGGCAAACAAGGTTGATTTCTGCGGTGGCAAGTCTGACAGCAAACCCGCCGATCGGGCGCAGGATACACCACAGAACTATTCGCATGGAAACGCAGATGACTTCTCTGTGATTGACGACAGTTCTGATCTCCCTTTTGACTAACGGTTACGCTACCGGGACAAAAGGCGAGAAAGGAACGAATGGAAGAACTTTGGAAAGACATTCCAGGGTACGAAGGGCTTTATCAAGCATCGAATCTTGGAAAAATCAGAAGCGCACCTGGCAAAACGACTTTTTCTGCTGGATGCAGAGTTCGGACTTGGCAAGTAAGAATTATCCAGCCTAAAAAAGAGAAAAGATGCCGAAACTCAAAAGGCTACACTGACGAGAGAGTAGAGCTTTGGAAAGATAGAACACACAAAACAATGCTTGTTTCACGGCTTGTTGCAATGGCTTGGGTTGATGGTTACAAGCTTGAATTGACTGTAAATCATATTGATGGAAACCCATCAAACAACACACCTGAAAATTTGGAGTGGATAACAAGAAGTGAAAACATAAGAAAAGGATTTCAAGAAGGTCTTTACGATAAATGCAGCAAAGAAGTTGCTCTTATTTCTCCAACGGGGGAAATCCACTATTTTGGAACAAGAAAAGCTGCTTCAAATTTTCTAGGAAAGAATCATGCGTATTTGAACAATCGCCAAAAGCGAAATTACAAGACCGGGATTGATTCAAACGGAAACCATTGGCTCATTAGAGACTGACCGCCTACCTTATATAAGAGCTGCGCTATCCGGCTGGACGGGCGTTTGGAAAGATGATTACCTGTTGTCTCAACTGCACATCACGCTACACCGCTTGCCACGACACTTGTGAGAAGTACAAGGCAGAGAAGGAAGACTTCGAAGAGCGCAAGGCGTTTGTGCATGAGCTGAACCACAGCCAGAGCGTGTACCACCGCAACTACGAGGACAAGCACCGGGAACGTGGCAAGAAGCGGTTTCTCGGAAGTGAATTTAGAGGTGAACGATAAATGGGAGCGTTTATTGCAAGGCAGCCTAATGGATTGCTATGTCGGTTTTCTTCGGTTGTTGATTGCATTACCGACTACAACATGACGGAAGATGATTATATTGAACTGTGCGCTAAAAAGGCACGAGAAGAAGCGAGAGATGTCCTTGACCATTATATTAAGCCGTTTGAAATGGTTGACAGGTGTTTCTATCCAAACAACATGACTGCTGAAGAACACAAACGGATTATGAAGGAAATGGAAAAGCCCGCTGACAAGGCAACTCATATTCCATGAATTTAGAGGTGAACGAGGATGAAAAGAAAGTATAAGCCTGGCTGTTACATCATTTCACTTAATGACTTGATGAAGCAGGAGTTTGTTTACTGCGCCGAAAAACTTGTTCACAAAGGATGGTTTGGTAGCTGGCAACTGCGATATGCAAATAGCGAACTTGCCCGACTGCGTATCAGAGAAGCCAAAAAAATCGAGGACAACGAATGAACACCGGCAAGCAGTTTGAAGCAGACTTTAAAGCGTCCGTGCCAAAGGATGCGTGGTGCTACAGGCTGAAGGACAGCGCTGCTACCTATTACGGCGGCAACGAGAACCTATCCTTCTCCATCGACAACATCTGCGACTTCCTTGTGTACCGTTACCCGATGAACCACCTGTTTGAGCTGAAAACCATTGAAACACCCTCTATCCCTCTGGAAAAGGTGTTTGGTAAGTACGACAAGGCAAAGTGCAAATACCGCAAGGAAAAGCACATCACTGATATGGTGGATGCAATGGGGTACGGCGGTCAGACAGCCCATGTGATAGTCAATTACCGGACAGTCAACCGCACCTTTGCAATCCCTGCCAACAAGGTTTTGGCGTTCCGCTACAACGAGAGCCGCAAGAGTATCCCTTGGCAGTGGGCAGAGCAAGAGGGGATAGAGGTCAAAGCAAAAAGGCTGCGTGTCCATTGGCGGTATGACGTGGATGCGCTGCTAAAAAGATTGGAGAAAGAACATGAGCATCGAGGTTGAAATTTGTGACCGTTGCGGAGAGTGCTTTTCGTGGCATGGAGAAACAGACGGAATCCGAAAAATCAAAATCAAAGAGCGTGGATACGAGTGCTCGCCTGATCGTTCGTTTGTACTTTGCCCCTCTTGCATGGCTGCACTCAACGACTGGCTGAAAGGAGAACAGAAATGAGCAATCGTCGTATTATCTGTCTTGTGATTACAATTCTGGCATTGTTACTCACACTGTTATTTACATCCTGTGGTTCAACATCTGCTGATGCTGAAACTAAAACTGAAACTGCTGACCACCCTTGCTACCATGTTACAGTTTATTCCCCGGAAATTAAAAAAGTAGGCTACGGTAGCGCACGGTATCCAAAGTACACCATTACGGTGGAAAGCTTTAACGAGCTGATTCCGATCTCTAGTGCAAGAGATTACAAACTACTCCAAATACCTTTGGGAGACGGTCGATTTGAGCTTGTATCCACTTCAATGGTTGAAATCCAATACTACTGAAAGAGGTAGAGCTATGCAAAAGAAAATTTCAGACATTTTGCCTAAGACGGAAATCTTGGCGCAATTGGCAGAAGAAGCGTCCGAACTGGCACAGGCTGCATTGAAGCCGCGCCGTGCGTTGGATGGCACGAACCCGACACCGAAGAGCATCGAAGAATGCCGAAAGGCGTTTGAAGAGGAATACGCAGATGTTATGGTGTGCATGGTTGCGCTTGGTGCTTCGGGTGACGGAAAAGCGCATGAGCGAATTGAAATTATTTCAAGTGAAAAATACTACCGTTGGCTCCATCGACTTCAAGATAAGGAGCAGCCGGATGAATAAATTTGGAAACTGCCCCTTGTGCGGCAAACAGATCAATCCAACCAACCTCCGCAAAATCGCACGCCAAAACCAGCTGTATGGCTTTCGCATGGCTCTGGATGGCATAGCCGCCACATGGGGCGCACTGATTCAGAATCTTCGGTGTGATGTAGACCTGACCGATGAACAGGTGCAGAAAATCATCCGCATTGGTGACAGGTACTGGGAGATGGTTGGACAGTTCAAAAACGAGGACATGACCCCTGACGAGTTTGCGGATTACATCACCGCAAAGTCAGAACAGGTCGAAAAAGAGTTGAGAGAAAGGTGAAGCTAACAATGTTTGAATTTGCAACTCGCTGGCTGGTCTGCCTAGTCCTGCTGGCGGTAGTGGTTCAGTCCGAACGGACAATCAAGGACATGGCAGACAATCTGTTTGAAAAACAGCAAGCAATGCTCGTCTGGGCGTTCGTCAACGTGTGTCTGGTCGTTTGTACGGCGGTTATGATGGGGTGGAAATGATGGAAATTTGCGACATTGAGAGAAAAGAAATCAATTTTGGGCGTCTGGAGTATGGAGATGTGTTTGAACTGAACAGCGAAATTCTCATGAAATCTAACGTGAATCTTTCGGTAAGCAAGTTGTCTGGCGGCATCAACCTGAAAAACGGCGTTTTTTTGCAGATAGATGAGTATTTTCCCGTTAAGATGGTAAACGCTCATCTCCAGTTGGAGGGCTAAGCAAAATCATGGACAACGAACTTTATGACATTGAAAAGAGAATGAAAAGAAGCCGTAGAAAGTTTGAGATTCTGCAAGGCGTTGTAATCGCTTTTATTGCAATCGTGGCAGTTTCGTCTATCGTACTTTCCATCTTTATGTATAAGGGCTTGTTTTCCGCAGACATCCCCGAATGGATGAAGTGGGCGTTTGTATTTCTTGGGAGGTAAAGATGATGATTCAGGATATCAACATGGTAGGGCGTGAAAGGCTGGCTTTTCTGTATGGTCTTTATAGCAACTGTGCGGAATCCGAAAGTGAGCTTAACGCCAAAGGCATTTATCAGAAAATTGCCTCCGAGTTAGCTTGGTGTTTGGGATTCAACGATAACGGCAGCAAATGTTATAAGATGAACGGGGAATAACCAATGGATAATGAACTTTACTGCCCAATGAAGATGACCAGCAATCCGCTTGGTCGGTGCGTCTGCGAGAAAGAAAAGTGCGCTTGGTGGAACGAACTTGGTGGTTGTTGTTCCGTTTGGTGGATTGCACGGGCGCTGGACAACATCGAAATGAAGATGAAGAGGTGAGAGCGTGAAGCTGGTTGATGTTGATCCAATCATTGCGGCGTGGAAAACTGTTGGTGTTGACAAAAAGAATGAAGCAAAGCCGTTTTTGTATAGCAAAAACTTCGTCGTATACATACAAGGACAAATCAGAAACAGCATTGGAGATACGTTTTTAGATTTAGCCAACGTATTGGAAAAATCTGAGCCCGCCAATATATGGTTTGATGCCAAGAAAGTTTTACCAGAAAAAGACAAAGAAGTTCTCGTAAAAAGAAAAAAGTTCGGCATTGAAATTGCATTTTTATCTTATGACGGATTATGGGAAGACGACGAGTGCATTGTACTTGGAGATGTAACTCATTGGACGTATCTTCCTGAACCTCCAAAGGAGGTCTGATACATGGCAACACCCCCGAAGCGTGGTCGTGGCAGACCGCCGCTGACTGAAGCTGAAAAGAAAAAGCGTGAGAAGCGAGCGCAAAAGGCGAAAGAAGAAGCCGCTGCAAAGCGCGAGAAAGAGCGAGAGAAGAAGAAGCAACAGATGCTTAACAAACGGAAGTCTATCCGATCACAGGTGAGTAAAAAAGTGAAAGAACAGCAAGAGTTGGCTATCGAGAAGTCGAAGATGATGAACACAGGAGATTTGCAGTCAAGAATCGGCGATGAAGAGGACAAGAAAGTTGTCGGCATGATTGCAGCAAAGTATTTTGGCGACCTTCCGAGCGTGGACATGAACAACCCCATTGAAGTGCAGCAACGCCTTGACTTCTTCTTTGATGCTTGCATCGAAGCCAGAATATCCCCTGTGGTGGAATGGATCGCGCTGGTGCTGGGCATCGAATGGCCTAGCCTGAGACAGATTATGACAGGCAAACGCCGTGACGACAGCTTGCAACAGAAGTACATCCTGAAGCTGATTCTGCAAATGCAGTCCATGTGGGCATACAACGGTATGTATGGTCAGGAGAACCCGGCAGAGTGGATTTTCCGAGCCAAGAACTACTTTGGTATGCGTGACAACGTGGAAGTCACCGTTGCGCCGCCTGAACAGCCGTTGGGCGATGCCCAGAGCGCAGAACAGCTCGCCCAGAAGTACCAGACGGCTTTGCCGAAGGAGATTGAAGTGGAGTACAGAGAGGTGGACGACTAATGCAGACTGACAGAGGAATCTACCACAAGCGAGTATGCGACCGCTGCGGAGCGGTACTGGGCGGCAGAATGATGAACCCTGACGAATACTTCAAAGACTGGTCATGGCGCAGGGATACGGGCGACCTTTGCCCGGAATGCTATGAGGAGTATAAGCGAGTGATCGGGCAGTTCAATGCCAACAGAAGGAGAAAGAGAGGGCAGATATAATGAAAAAGTGCGCTCTTTACAGGTGCAAACAGTGCTTTGCGACCATGACGGACGAAAGCGATGTCAGAATCGACAAAGACATTGTTGATTGGATGTTTGAAAACGAAATGGAAGAAAGTAAAATTGGGTTTATCGCAAAATTCAAAATAAGCGATAAAGCCCTCATTCATCGTTGCGCCAATAACACTGTTGGTTTATGCGAGTTTATCGGATGGAAGGAGACAGAAGAATGAACTTCTACTGCACCACCGAACATTGCTTTATGTCAGGGATGCTTTTTCATAAGGGCGTTGTCAGTTGTACAGCGCATGACTGCAAAGACAGGACGGAGCCATCTTGTGGCTCTTGCAAATGGTACGCAGAGCCGGAGGACGTGTGTGTGAACGACCAGTCAGAACACGTTGCAGACTTCGTGTGGGATGAACGCGGATGCAAAGAATGGGAGAAGAAAGATGAGCGGAAGTAATGTAATCAGGCTGAGCAATGGCATTCTACTGGACAGCAAAGGGAAACTTTTATGCCAAACTGTGGACAAGTCCTGCTCAAACTGTAAATGGTATGACAGCTTTTCGTGGGTCTGCTGCAATGGTATGTCTGAGTGCAAGACTTATTTTGCAGAACCAGACTATGTGTGCAAAGACTGGGAGAAGAAAGATGACAACAGGGGAGAAAATCAAGAAGCGCAGGATTGAACTTGGCATCACGCAGAAAGATGTTGCGAGGATGATTGGAACAACCAGTGCGTACGTCAGTGCCGTTGAAAAGCAAAAGCGTGGCGTAAAGAAGGAAACGCGGCTGGCAAAATTCGCAGAAGCCCTTCAATGCAGCGTGAACGATTTGAAGTCGGATGTGCCAAAAGGCATGGTAGACCCAACCAATGACGACTTCGGAGCGGTCTGCAACTGCGCTGTCCGCTATTGCTTGGGCAGACGGTCATATATGCCTAGTCTTGTTTGCAGATACATCATCTCGCTTCTGCCGGAGCTGACCGACAAGACGTTGGATTGCTTTGAACGTGACATTGCAGAGCGCAAGCGGACAGGATTTGACTTTGGCGATTCCTGCGACTATGAGATGTGGGATGCGTTTTACAAGGCGGTTTGCAAGGAGATTGAAAGGAGAAAAGAAAATGCCGATATATGAAGTCGTTTTAGGCATCGTTTTGATAACGATGGTTGGTATATTGTTTGCATCTCCCATTTATCTGTTTGAACGATATATCCTTTGGGACACTTTGGATGAATATATTGACAGCACTGTTATCAAGGTTGTTGCTTGTGCGATCATCAATGTTGCTATTTTCTTAATTGGATGTGTAGTCGTTCTTGCTACTACGGGGTATAAAAATGGCTAACACACTCTGGCATCTAGCAAGCGAACCGCCACGAGAGCGAACACAACCTTTGTTGCTTGCGACTAAGACAACGTGGCGTGATAAAGATGGAAAAATGTTGCAAGGCTTCTCGCCGACAGCGTATTTTCTTGGCTGTTACGCAGACGGTCAGTTTTGGGACGAAATAGGCGAGAGACTGCCGGATAACGTGACGGTCACACATTGGATGCGCATTTATGCGCCGGAGGGTTGACAGATATGAGGCCGATTGATGCAGATGCGCTGCGCCAGAAGATTGAAAAATGCGCTTTGGACGCAGACAGAGCTAGTTCGTTTTCGAATCCCGATGGAGGAGCTTTCTACGATAAGGTGCTGGATGCTATTGATACAACACCGACTATTGACCCGAACATTCAGCGTCCTGTGACGCATTGAATGACGTTTCCGATGGTATAGGAGGGCTTATGGAAAACAATATCGTTGTTACACAAGATATGATTGACTCGTTTACGGCTGCCATGCGAGAGGCGTACAGAGCATATGGAGATGATGAGGAGCGGGTGCATGGCGCGATGGACGGCATCATGTGTGAAACCTTAGAAAAGCTGGGATTTGCAGAAGGTGTGGGAATCTTTAACGAAGCACCGAAATGGTATGCGTAAGGAGCGGTAAACATGACGAACAAGAAGTTTGGAATCATCGTTATAGACTTGAGTCTTTTTGACTTCGGGCCGAAGCCGCCTTGCGGGTACATCAAGGCAAAACATATCCGCCCAGCGTACGGTAAAGGCGCAAGGCCTGTCAAAGCACATAAGCGAATCACGAGAACAAGAGAGGGATTTAGAAAGTGACAGAACTCAAGAGATGTCCGTTCTGCGGTGCGGAACCACCGACTGTAAAAGTGATTCATCCACTTGACATTAACATGGCTAATTGGGTAGTCTGCGGAAAATGCGGGGTGAGCACTTCTGTAACATTTGGCAAGGAAAAAGCCATCGAAGTATGGAACAAACGCTACAAAGAGGATTAAGCATGGACAAAAAACGAGACAGCTTTACATTCCAACGATACTACTTTGAAGCCATCTCCACACTGAAAAGTAAAGAGAAATTAGAACTCTACGATGCAATCTGTGCATACGTTTTTGAAGGAAAAGACGCAACTTTGAACTCAAAAAAGGCAGAATCTTGTTTCATTTTGATTAAACATCTGCTCGATGAAGAGTTGAAAAGAAGCGATATTGCGTCAAAAGGATGGTCTACACGAAAGTCAGCTCATCCTCATGTCATAAATGAGATGAAGGTCAGCTCATCTATGAGCTCACAGTCAGATGACAATGAGCCCATTGTATCAACTGACAGTCAGATGAATATCAAGACCTTGCCGGAGAGTGCGGTCAAAAAGAAACCTGACATCTTCTCCGACTTTGCTCATGGCGATAAAGCCCTGCTGGAATCCCTGCGAGAGTTCGCACAGATGCGTACAAGAATCAAAAAGCCTATGACAGACCGGGCAAAACAGATGCTCTGCAACAAGCTGGAAAAGTTTGATCGGCACGACTGGAAAGCCATTCTTGACCAGAGCATCTATGCCGGGTGGCAGGACATTTACGCATTAAAACAGGATGACCAGTACGAGCAAAGTACGGAGATGGAGTTTCCTAGACTATGACAATGGACGTTCAAACGGTATTTATCGGTGCGCTGATGCTCTGCAAGCCGGGCGTTGTGGATGAAATCATACCAGACCTTGAACTTGACTTGTTCAGACCTGAGCTGAGAGACGCTTTTGCGGCTGTTCAGGGCTATTGGACGGCTAGGGGTAAGATAGATATAGTCGAGATAAACACGCAGCATCCGGACGTAGCGCAGACGCTCTTGGCGTGTGTACAAACCTGTGAATCAGAGTGTGTACGAATTGACAGGGAGCAGATGCAGCGTTGGGCACAGCTTATCAGAGAACAAGCTGCACTCACTCGTGTGCAAGGTCTGGCATTTCAGATGACCAGCGAGCTTACCGACTATTCTGATCTATCAGACATTTACCAGCAGATGGGCGAAGCAATGAGCCTGAAAGCTGAGGAAGAAGATGCGTGGACATACGAGGATGTGCTGAACGACTATGTGCTTCACATGGACGAAAAGCCTGTGTATATCAAGACAGGCCTAGAGCGTCTGGATGAAGCACTGCACATCTCACCGGGTGATTTCATCATCATCGGCGGCAGACCGTCTGCGGGCAAGACAGCCCTGTCTCTGCAAATAGCAGCAAGCATGGCAAAACAGGACTACACCGTGTACTATTTCAGCTTGGAAACCAGCAAACGCAAGCTGGGCGCTCGTCTGATGGCCAATCAAATATACTGCCCTCTGGACACGGTGAAAAATAAGGCGGTCAGCTTGAATGAGATTGACGGACAGGCAAAGAACATGAAGATGCCCTTATATATACGCTCCGCTGCCGGAAAGAACGTGGCGTGGATGAAGGCGCAGGCTCTCCGTAAAAAGGCTCAGGTTATCTTCGTAGACTATCTTCAACTCATCCACGAAACAGGCGCAAAGGACAGATATGCCGCCATTACAGCCATATCCATTGCCCTGCACGAACTGGCACAGACCACAGGCATTGTTGTGGTGGCACTGGCACAACTCAATCGAAACCCATCCAAGCCCGGAGCAACGCCTACTAACTCCGACTTGCGAGAGAGCGGACAGATTGAACAGGACGCAGATGCAATCATCCTTCTGTCCGGCGACAACCCCGACAAGTATCTGTTCCGGCTGAGTAAAAACAAGGAAGGCGAGATAGGCGACCTTCCCATTACGTTTAACAAGCAGATTCAACGGTTCCAAGAGTATACTTGGATGGACTGAAAGGAGAAAAGATGAAAGATACATTTTGGAAAGTGGCTGTTGTAATTTTCTTAATCGTAATTTTGACGCTTGGCACAGGTCTGTTTATCGTGCAGGGCGCGAAGAATACCGCCATTTCCTACGAGGAACAGGTGGCCGCTGCGCAGTCTGACATTCAGGTGCAGGAAAAACGCCGCTTTGACCTTATCCCGAATCTGGTTGAAATGGTTAAGGCATACGATAAGCACGAATACGATACCCTTATGGCCGTTATCGCGGTGCGGGGCAGCAGTTCTGATGCCGCCGTCTCTGAGATCACCACCCGGATTGCAGCCGTGGCAGAGGCTTACCCAGAACTGCAATCCGCCGATAACTACCGGGAACTGATGAACGAGTTGGCAGTCACTGAAAATCTGATTGCCAATTACCGCTCCGACTATAATCGCACTGTCAAGAGTTATCGGCAGTACGTCCGGCGTTTCCCCAACAGCACGTTTTTGAGTTTGACCGGGTATGAGGTACAGAATTATGAACTCTTATCGTTCGAGGTATCAGAGGATGCTCCGGATGTCGGAAACCTCTTTGAAGATTAACGGGATCGAGATCACGTTCCGGGAGATTCTGGCAAGTGCCGTTATCGTGCTTGTGATGCTGATTCTGGGTACGGTCATTTCCGGCTACATCAAACAGGCGGCAATGGAGTGCAAACAGGAGTACTCCACTGCGATAGATATTTCTTCTGAAGATCGGTTTGGCTACGGGCTTCGGACAGACGTTGGACGGGCTTTCTGCTACGGCACTCTGTCTGCCGTGGACACGGTATTAGAAGATGAGATCGGCGGGCCATATATGTACATCTACCGCGAAGAACAGCACTACAATATGCACACCCGCGTAGTAACGCACACCGATGGGAAGGGCCACACCTATACTACCACAGAAATCTACTACTCATGGGATTATGCTGGCTCTAACACATGGCATTCTCAGATGGTGCGTTTTCTGGGCAAGGATTTTGACTACAGGAAAATAAATATGCCCGGTAGCAAGTACCTGACCACAAAATATAGGGGTAGTAGCGTCCGCTTTGAATACTACATCCGGCCAGTGGAGTACACGGGCACGATGTACGCCACGCTCACTGGGCACACCATTCAGGATGCCACGTTCTACGATGGCACAGACATCGGCCAGACGCGAGAAAACCTGATGTCTGGTGCGGATGGCTGGGTAGTCATCTTCTGGGTGATTTGGATTATTCTCACAACAGCATCGGTATTTGGCTTCTGTGCGTTGGAAAACGACTGGCTGAAATAAAAACGAGAGGCTGTCAGCAATGACGGCCTTTTGTTTTTGCTGGAAAGACCTAAAATGAGCCATTCTGAGGCGTTTTATACTTTGGACGGCAAACTTATCGACCGAACACGGAAAACGGCTCTGGCGCAGCTCTACGGGGCTGTGAGTGCATTGTAGATATCTACGACTATTGCAGGAGGGAAAAATGCAGTACATGACAGCCGATACAAAGGTCAATGGGTACATGGTCTACCCTCGATTCCTCTCGACTATTGGCGTTAGCCCAACAGAGAAAATTGTTTACATTTACCTGTTCAATCGTGCAAGGTCGTCACAGAGGGCAAGCAGAAGCGGAAAGTTTGCTGACCAACTAGGGCGAGTATACATCGTGTATCCCATCAAAGACCTTGCTGCCGATACTGGATTCACAGAACGATGGGTCAAGAAGTCTCTGAAAGAGCTGGAAGAAGCCGGGTTGATTGAGCGCAAGCGTGAAGGCAAGAACAAGCCCGATAAGATATACGTCAAAGTGCCGGAAGAATCGTCAAGGAGCGAAAAGGGAGGTGAACAATCATTCACCTCTGAGGTGAACGATGCTTCACCTGTGAGGGGAACAATCGTTCACCTCCTTAATATAGAAGAAAAGAAAAGAAAAAAAGTTATTAAGAAAGCGGGCGACCCGCCCGATGGGAACGCCAGCACGCCGGACTTCGAGGATGTGAGCGAGTATTTTTTGGATGCTGGATGTGAAAACAGGCTTGCCAGCAGGTTCATGAACTACTATGAGGGAACAGGCTGGATGACCAAGACCGGAAAGTCTATCACCAACTGGAAGGCCTTTGCTGATATGTGGATTGACAGAGATCAAGAGAAGCAACAGTACAGTGAACCAGAGTTCAATCGCCTGTAAAGGTTCTTTCCCCCTACAACCCTCTATCTCCAAAAGCTATACCGTTAGCCAGCAGAGCAGACCGTGACCGGCATCTACCGTCAGTCTCTATTGGCTGAATAAAGGCAGACCGTCCATCTGACCTCTACGCTACGTCACCCTCTATCGTCCGGCGCACCGCGCCGACCGGGTGACCTCCAACGGTAACGGCATCTAGCCCGTAAAGAGTAGCAACATCTGACCTATCATCATCTACGACTATTCCACATGGAGAATTGACTTCATTTTGCAGGCGGTTGAATATGTAGAAATGTTGCATCGACTATTCCTAGTAGAACGCTATGGATTGAACGATATACCATAGCGTGTTACTGGGAATTAAAACGAGCATAAACAGACCGAATTAGATGATACGACTATTCTAGTAGAATAATCCCTAGATAGTTACTAGGATATATAAGCGTATATTATAATAAGTACTGTTGGTATACGAATTTGGTATGGCTAGATGAGAATAAAATTGACAGGTGTCTTTACACATATTGATTTTGGAAGTGGTCTGATGGCTTATCGACTATCGCATCTCTCTTTTCCTAAAAGGCAAACGACTATTTCGTACAAAAAATACACGACTATTTGACGATGGCTCGTTAGAAAACGCTACGACTATTGCTCTACGACTATCAGCGAGTAGCTTGTTATTATACTATATATAGGACTTTCAAACAGTGGTCGTCTGATGACTTTACGACTATTCTACGACTATCCGCCGGAAGGAACTACGACTATCGGCTACGACTATTCCAAAAGCTGTTTCGACTATTCCAGCCGGAACGCTACGACTATTGCTGACCTCTATTAGCTATCGGGCGAAAGCCCGAAAAGAGAAGCGGCGGCAAGCCGCCAGTGGTTCCGCCCGCCCGCCGCGCCCTTACCACTGGACTGCCCCGCCGGGCATGGATCTATAACAGAGATGCACCGCTGCACCCTTATATACCTTATTATAATAGGCGGCTGCCCTGCCCTGTACAGCGTCCGGCGTAACGGCGGTATCCGGGTATTGGTGGAGGCGCAGCGCTTGACGGTATGCCCTCCGGCGCTACGCAGGCGGCGTATAGGCGGTTTATGCTCCTGCTGTATTGCGTGCGCTGAAGTGGGGCAAATCACGGGAAAAGCCTTTGCAAAGCCCTGTGTACTGTTTTGGGGTGTGGGTGGTATAACTTGCATGAGCATCAGAAAGGCCACTGTAAATGCTTGTAAGCGGCTCATACGCCGCCGGAAAAAATAAAAGCCCTGCACCGTGTCGATGCAAGGCAAAAGAAAAGCCCCGCCAGCGTGGGCGGGGTAAAATCTGAAATTGTGTCAGCGTTGATTGCGCCAAATGTTATAATCTGCTGCCGTCATGATGGTATAACCGCCGCAAACCTTAACGACAACGCAGTCACCGGGGCAAACCTTGCGCGCATAGTAGCGGGTGGTATACAGTCCAGTCATTGTGTTATATCCCTTGTTAGTCATAATATAAGCCCTCCATTATTTGGACGCCTTGAACAGCGCAGAAAAAAACCAAAAGAAAAACAAAAGTGCGGATAGTATCACAGCTTGCACCCCCTTATACCACGCTAAAACGCTTGTATGTGGTTTTGCTGCTGCACTCTGCGTATACATCCGGGTGCAGTGTCTTCAAAAGCTTGCTATCCAGCCGGACGCTCTGAACGTCCTTATAGATAGCTTTTGCGGTGCCCTGTGCCATCTCCGGCGCGCCCTGCATCATGGCGATAATGTCCGCTTTAATGTTTTCGTTCATTGCTTCCAGCTCTTCCAAAAGCCGCTTGTTTTCGCGGTACTCGTTCACTTTTTCTTCAAACAACGTCATTTTTTTTTATACCTCCATAAAAAGATGCAAGGTGGAATTTGCTTTTTTGTGTCGCTCAAAATCGGCCTGTGTACCGTGTCCAAAATTAAAAGCGCCTGTAATGCGTTCCGCGTCCCATACACTATAAGCACCTGCGTTAATAGCAGCTTTAACGTTGCCGCGATACTCTGCCGCAAGCTCCGGCTTGTAAATATCGATTGTCATTATTTGCCCGCCTCCTTAGCTGTTAAGAAATGCAATCATAACCAACGCACCGCTGACCATGCCGCCCACATACCAGAGGGCAGCCCACTGGGAAAAGTCAAGAGTGATCATTTTTAAACCTCCTTATAATACAGGCCGTTGGCGCGGCAGATTTTGCGGATACGGTTGCAAGCTTGGTACAGTGCACGGGCTTGCACGTCAAGCCACGTTTCCCGGCTGTTAGGCTCATACGCTCCGCCGTGCTTGCGCTTGAGTTCGGACGGGGTGCAGACACGAGCGGCAATATCAGCATCATAGCAGAGGGAGCAACCGCCGTTGCTGTACTGCTCCCAGCAGCTTGCACCGTTGAGCGCCCACCGCTCAAGCTCTGCACCGTCAAGGGGCAAACGCTCCATGTTGTCCGCGCCCTCCTGCACATCGTCCAGCAAGTCAAGAGCGTACAGCGTGACGGCCTTATTCCATGCGCTGCGGTCGTGGCGGGCGTTGAGTTCGGCGCGGATGGTATCAGCAAGTGCGGTATAATCGATGGTCTTTTTCATGGCTTTTGTCCTCCTGTTTTGATGTTTCGTGATGTGGTTTATCAGATATGTCTTATCTTGATTCTATTATATCAGATATATCTTATATGTCAATACCTTTTGGACGAAAATATAAGATTTTTCTGATTTATTTTTCTGGCACAAAATGGAAAAATTGTGCTGTCCAAATCTGCTCAGTTTCGGACACGCTCCACGCCCTCCAGCGTTTCGCCACCGGCACGATCTGTCCGGCGTGGGCGGTCTGGTATCGAGTGCAGACCGGTGCAGCGTGTCCAGCGCCCGGGCGTGCGTCGGTGTGCCGTGTCTTGCATGGTATGCCCTGGTACTTGCCAGCCCTGGTATATCTGGCATGGTTTGCCCTGCTGCCGACGCTGTGCAGTCTGTCCGGGTGCGCTGGGGCTGGGGTCTCCACCGGCGGGGTATATAGCCGCCGCCCAGCCCCGCCCGGTCAGTCTCGTCGCCACCGAAAAAATAAAAAAGGCTCAAAAAAATCACCCCACCCCCATTGTCAATCTCAAAAATTTCCCGCAAAAACAAAAAGACCCCTACAAAGGGTCTGGCTTCTGTGTTATACTTGCCTTACAAGCCTTGAAAGGGAGGAATCTGTAATGGACCAAAAGAATGACAAGAACAAAGAAAAGAGAGAAAAGAACGAAAAGATTGCCGCTTCAATATGGGGCGTTATTATCGGCGCCGCTTTTTTGGTTTTTGGTGTGTATCTTATGGCACATGGTATTTCAAGCGTTATATAAAATTTTAGCCAAAGAAAGGAAGAATCAAAAATGAGAAAGAGAATCATTGCGGCGGCTCTAGCAGCGGCTATGATGCTTGCCATGCCTATTAGCGCAATGGCAACAGCGAAACCCGATGAATGGTCTGCTCCTATTGAGCTGGAAGAGACCAATGCAACACAGGTGCAACCCATAACGATCAAAGAATCCCATAGCCATCTTGAAACCAAGTACGAATACGGCAAAACGAGATACTATGTGTTTTACGCAGTTCTGGTTGAAAATCCCAACACCGATTGGGCAGTTGATTTTGTTTCGCTGAATGTCACGGTATACGGCGAAGATGGCTCCGTCTTAAAGACCGATTCTGAAACGCTGGACTGGGTTGGCGAGGGTGATTCTTATTGGTATGGCGATTATATCGCTTTTGATTCCGATGGTGTTAAGCCGACAAGAATTGAGTATACGACAAGCGCAGAGAATTGGAACGTTCACGAAGCAAGCCCTGCCAATCAGATTGTTCGTGCTGGCGAACTTGCTGTTACAAATGTTTCCAAACGTGGTTCCGGCTATGATTTGCGATTCACTGGACAGGTTACAAACAATAGCCAGTTTACAAGCAATGCAGTCAAGGTCATTGTTCTTTACAAAATGAAAGACACCGAAGGCAATGAAGTTCCTGTTGGCGGTGAGTATACTTACATCATGGACAGCCTTGCTTCGGGCCAAACAGCATCGTTTGAGCTTTATCCATTGAGTGGATTTACTGGTTATAGCTCTTATGAAGTGGTTGCTATTCAAGATTAACGCATAACACAAAAAGCCAGCGGCTAGATGTTCTCTAACCACTGGCTTTTCTTATTTGTTATTTGTGGAAATATCAGAAATGTCTTGACTTTATAGGGTTCATCTGATATAATAGCATCAAGAAAGAGAGGGTGCAAAAATGAAAGCAGGAGAAGCGGTAAAAGAAGTTATGAGAAAAGAGGACATAAAGCAAGCAGAGCTTTGCAGCAGGCTTAAAATTAAACAGCCAACTTTAAGCGAACGTCTTTCTCAAAAAAATATTAGCGTTAATAAGCTAAACGAAATGCTGAATATGATGGGCTATAAAATTGTAGTTGTTCCTCGTGACGCACAGTTCAAAAATTGCGAAGGTATAGACATAGAGTAAAGGACGGTGATTCTGAATGATCTACGGTTACGCTCGTGTCAGTTCCGCTGGACAGGCGATTGACGGCAACAGCCTTGAAGCCCAGTCTGAACTTTTGAAAGCCAACGGCGCACAGAAAATCTTTTCGGATGTTTACACCGGAACGAAGCTGCATCGACCTGAACTTGACAAGCTGATGGCTGAAATTCAGCCGGGAGACACGCTGATCGTGGCGAAGCTTGACCGTATTGCTCGTTCTGCCAAGAATGGTCTTGAACTGATAGACCAGTTCATTGATAAGGGTGTTTCGGTGAACATCCTGAACATGGGGGTTATGAACAATTCTCCCACCGGCAAGGTTATTCGCACGGTGATGCTTGCATTCGCTGAGTTTGAGCGTGACATGATTGTTGAGCGCACCAGAGAGGGCAAGAAGATTGCCAGCCAGCGCCCCGATTACAGGGAAGGTCGCAAGCCCACGGAATATGACCGCAACCTCTTTGACGTTCTGCACGAACAGGTGGAAAAGCGTCTGCTGACCGTCACCGACGCTGCAAAACGGCTTGGCGTGACCCGCCAGACATGGTATCGGATTGCTGAACAGAACAGGTGAAAGGAGTAAGAGGATATGGCGAAAATTCCATATAAAATGATTTTTGTTATTGTAACTGTTTTATGTTTTGCACTGACCGGATGTGCGGAGACTGACTCGTTTGGGAATAAGAGCTGTGACTACTATCATTGGTTTTATTGCATAGAGGGCACACCAATGGTTTATGATAAAGACAACCACATCGTTTATTATAGAGACTACTTCGACGGTAAAGGATACATGGCTCCATATTACAACGAACATGGTGAATTGTGCCGCTATGTTGATGGTCAGATTGTTCCAATCGAATAACAAAACCTTGTAGCATACTACGCCGGTTGATGAATCTACGTTGGACGAATGCCCAATGGCTTATAAGCCAGCACAGGAAATTATTAACGCAATCTCTCCAACCGTTGATATTGTAAAGCATATTAAACCGGTTTACAATTTCAAAGCTGGAGAATAAAACCGAAAGGAAAACGACATGAAAACCGTAAAATTGTCAGAACAGAGTTTGAAACTCATTGAAACGCTGTGCGATTACACCAACAAGCCTGATATTCTTAACGCTGTCGCAGACGCTTTGTACTACGATGCGGACGAGCTGAAACGCAGGCTCAACCAGCTTGCAGAAGAAGTCGAATAAACTGTGCAACCCATTTATTAAGGTGGATTTTAGCAAATAATTTTCTAAAGTGGTATTATAAAACCGAATATTTGATTTTTGTGCAGTTGTAGGCACTCTTTACATTTTCAGGTAGGGGGTGCCTATTTTTTATGCAGCCAAAGCAATGTATCGCTATCATTGACAGCATCAAAGCGTATGCAAAGCAGAATCCGACAGAAGCACAGGTCTACGAGGACTGGCTTCAGGCGGTCGTGAATTTGAGGGACGCTCTTTCGCAAGACAAGCGGTTCAATGCCTACAAATACTCTGGTGAGCTACGTTCCGTTTGTGCAGCCATGATGGGCAAGATGAAAACAGGCGAGGATGTGGCGAAGGTCTATGACATTATCAGCCGGACGTACCTGTTTGAAGCAAAAGATGTGTTCGACAGTTATTGCATCTACCTTGAATGGAATCGTGCGCCGGAGAAGAAGTTCTATCAGCCACGCAGAAAGGTGCTTTTGACGCTAGTTCGTGACCTAGAGGATTTGTTTTTCCATCGTGTAGAATTTCTTGGCGTAAGTCAGCCCCCGCGTACTGGAAAAAGTACGCTATGTATATTTTTTATCACATGGCTGATGGGTAACCGCCCGGACGTTGCATCGGTCATGAGCGGACATTCTGACAAGCTGACCAACGGCTTCTACGGCGAAGTGCTGTCTATCATCACTGACCCCGTTACCTATAACTGGGGGAAAATCTTCCCTGACGTTCAGCTCGTGGATAAGAGCGCAAAAGACGAAAGCGTTGACCTGAACCGTAAAAAGCGTTTTCCTACCCTTACTTGCCGCTCCATTGGCGGCACTCTGACTGGTGCTGTTGAAATCGGCGAGGGCGGTGTTCTGTACAGCGATGACTTGATTGAGGACTTGGAGGAAAGCCTGAATGTTGAGCGTCTAAACAACAAGTACGATGCCTACCTGAACCAGCTAAAAGACCGCAAAAAGCAGGGTGCATTAGAGCTGATGGTCGGCACACGCTGGAACGTGCTTGACCCTCTGGGGCGCATCCAAAACCAGTATGCAGACAATCCGAAGTATAGATTCCGGGTGATTCCTGCTGTGGACGAGAACGGACACAGCAATTTCAATTATGACTACGGCGTGGGATTTGACGATGCCTACTATGCCGACATGAAAGCCAGCATTGACGATGCAACATGGTGGGCAAAGTACATGGGCAAGCCCTATGTGCGTGAAGGTCTGCTGTTCCCTGCTGATGAGCTGCGATACTTCAACGGCGTTCTGCCTGATGGTGAGCCCGATCGCAAGCTTATGGTCATGGATATTGCATGGGGTGGCGGTGACTTTACCGCCTGTCCTATCGCTTATGTGTACGGCGATGCCGTGTTTATCCTTGACCTTGTGTTCAATAACGGCGACAAGACCGTGACCCGCCCGGAAGTCGTGGGCAAAATCATCCAGCACAAAATCAATGTGGTGCGTGGCGAAGCCAACAACGGAGGTGACGAATATTGCGACGTAGTAGACAGACAGCTCCGGCAGCAGGGCTATCACTGCTCTGTCCGTAGCCAGCGTGCGCCAAGCGGTCAAAGCAAGCTGTCCAGAATTATTCAGTATGCGCCAGACATCAAACGGTTCTATTTCCTTGACGAAAAACACCAGTCGAAAGAGTACAAGGCGTTCATGGAACAGGTGACGATGTTCACGCAGCTTGGTAAAGTTCCGCACGATGATGCACCGGATAGTCTGGCACAGCTTGCCGATGAATTGTATAACGGAATCAGTAAAATTGAGCCTGTCAAGAGGCCATTTTGATTAAAAACACAATATATTGTGTTCGCTGGGTCTATTTATTTGATTTTACTACTTGACAGCGCTTATAATGTATGCAGGAAGTTTTGCAGCTTCCTCTAAGGAATAGCCCGGCATAGCGAGGTTTTGTCATTTTTACTCGCTTGTGTGTCAACGAGCATATTTCTCCTTTCACCGGCGAATGCTTTTCACTCTTTCCATTCGCCGGATTTATATGTTGCGGTCCCTGTTGGTTGGGAATGTCAGCCCGTCTCCCCCAAGGCTGGTAAGCAACGGTTCGATTCCGTTACGCAGCACAACGATTCACTTCTGTTTTCATGGAAATTTTCCTTTTACAACCTCCAATCGTTATTCCCGGCTCTCGATGAAATGGGTTTTGTGACATTTTACCATTTCAAAGAGCAACGATGAATTAAGCCGGGTACATGACACAGAGTGGAGCAGTCTTGTAGCTCGTCGGGTTCATAGCCCGAAGGTCGGTGGTTCAAATCCATCTTCTGTGTCCATCAGCGATTTGCTCCAGTCGGGGCAATCGTGGCTTTTGACACCCGACAAGTCAGAGCCTAGCATGACTGGTAGTGCGAACAGTTTCCCAGTAGCTTCTGACAGGTCTGTGCTAAACAGCCTGTTTCCAGAAATTCAACGAAAGGAGCACAGATGGTAGCAAAAGTCAGATGCAAGCGCCCTCGGAAAGACGCAAACGGCAATCCGTGTGATTGCGGACGTTATCTTGGTGAAGTGGAAGGTAAGTTTTCCCTTCTGTGCCCTCTTTGCCATTGGATTACAATTGGAGATTCCAACCTTCCAAAAGAAACATGGGTCTCCGTACCAAAGTTTAAGAACTGAATAGCTTTTGAAGCGCAGTTGTAAGCGCAGTGAGATAGACCTTAACAGGTTTGTCTTGCTGCGCTTTTTATTTTGCCGGAAAGGAGGAACACATGGCTGAGTATCAGATGGTTGTTGACGGATTCTTGAATAAGCCGCTGACCGGACGTAGACCGATTGAAACGCCGGAGACGGAAATCAATCGGGAGAACGTGCTGAAAGTGGTCATGGGCAAGGCGGAGCCTATTCATCTGCTAAATAAGAACGAGATTCGCTTTCTGCACAACTACTACTTGGGTAGCCAGCCTGTTCTCCACCGTACGAAGGAATACCACGCTGAAATCACCAACCGCATTGTAGAGAACCACGCCAATGAATGCGTGGGCTTTTACACAGGTTACATGAGCGGCACGCCTTGCTCTTATGTGCGGTCTGAAACGGCAACAGGTGACGGTGAGGAAATCGCCCGGCTGTCTAACGCCTTGCAGTATGAGGGCAAGGACGCGCTTGATCGGCGGCTCTGGCAGTGGATGTTGGAGTGTGGACAGGGATACCGCATCGTTCTTCCTGACAAGGGGTATGGCGGCAACTACCCGGACGAAACACCCCTGCTGGTGGACGTTCCAGACCCTGACATGGCGTATGTGATTTACAACTCCGGCATCGGTCACAAGCCGATTGCCAACGTGCTGCATATCCCGCGCAATTATCAGAATGACCTGAACGACCTGATTTGCGTGTACACGCCAAACCAGTACTTTGAAATCGACAACGGCAAGATCACAAAATCTGAAAGCCATTCTCTGGGGATGCTTCCGATGGTCGAATACAAGCTCAACCCGGAGCGCATGGGTCTGTTTGAACCGGCTATCCCTGTGCTGGATGCCATCAACGACCTTGAAAGCAACCGTCTGGACGGCGTGGCACAGTTCATTCAGTCCATCATGGTGTTTACCAACTGCCTTGTGGACGAAGAAGCCTTAAAAGCTGTTAAGGCTATGGGCGCAATGTGCCTGAAGTCATCTTCCGGTCAGCCAGCTTCGGTCGCACAGCTTGCAAACGAGCTTGACCAGCAGCAGAGCCAGACCTTGCTTGATTCCATGTTGAACGTGTACCGCAGCCTGACTGCTATGCCTAGTGCCACTGGCAGTGAAAACGCAACGTCTGACAACGTGGGCGCAGTTATCGTTCGTAACGGTTGGAATCACACCGAAGCAAGGGCGCAGCAGTATGAGAATATGTTCAAGTTCTCGGAACGCCAAAGCTTGTCTGTAATGCTGAAAATCCTGCGTGATACGGCTGGCTCTAAGCTGATGGCAAGTGACATCAACATCAAACTGCCCCGCCGTCAGTACGATAACCAGCAGAGCAAGGTTCAGATTTTCGCACAGATGCTTAGCCAGAGCATTGACCCGCAGTTGGCGTTCACAACGCCCGGTCTGTTCCCTGACCCGCAGGCTGCTTACGAAATGAGCAAACCGTTCTTGATTGCCGCTGGCAAGCTGGGCGAGGATGGGAAAGCACCGAAGCCGAGACAAGCAGTCTACCGATAGCAATAAAGAAACAGAGGGCGAATAACCCTTTGCATATTCCGGCAGGGAAGCCGGGATACAAATTTCGCAGCGTTGCAGGGAAGCAACGGTAAAAAAACGCAGGAGGAAATTAACAATATGAACTACAAAGCGTTACTTGGTGATGCCTACAAAGAGGGCATGACCGCCGATGAAATCATTTCTGCGCTTGAAAAGGTTGCAGACCCTAGCGCAGAGGTCGAGAAGCTGCGCAACGCCGTAACGAAAGCCAACGGTGAAGCAGCCGAGTACAAGAAGCAGCTCAAGGCAAAGCGCACCGATGACGAGAACGCCGCACAGGAACAGGCTGACAAGCTGGCAGAAATGCAGAAACAGATTGAAGCCCTGACTGCTGACAAGGAAAACCTCGTCAAGGAAAAAACCCTTGCATCTTACCGTGAAAAGTTCGTTGCACAGGGTTATGACGCTGAACTGGCTGGCAAGGCTGCATCTGCGCTGGCTGACGGCGACATGGACAAGGTGTTTAAGTTCCAATCGGAATTTATGACCGCCCATGACACCGCATACAAGGCTTCTTTGCTGAAGGATATGCCCACGCCTCCGGGTGCGGATGGCAAGGGCGGCTCTGACAGCGAAGGCGTGGCGTTTGCTAAGAGCCTTGCACAGCAGAACGTAAATACTTCTAAGGCATCGAGTGACGCAATGAGTGCTTTCCATTAACAAGGAGGAAAACATGAAGTTTACCCGAAACACGGTCAACGGAATCAACGATACCATCCTTGCTTCCAATGACTACACCGCCATTCCCTTTACCGTGACCGAAACTGCTGCGGTTAAGGCTGGCTATCCCATGACGTTGGCTGGCAAGAAAGCTGTTGCTGCTGGCGAGACTGGTTCTAAGACGATCAACGCTGACGGCATCCTACTGTATGACGTTGACCCGGAAGAGAACCCCAACGCCGCCCTGCTGATTCGTGGTGTTATCGACACCAAGAAGGCATCGGCAAGTTCCAGCTTCACCTTTGACGCTGACGCAATCAAGGCACTCAAGACTGCCGTTCCTGGCATCTTCTGCCGTGACAACATCAGCGTGAACGCTTAATAGGAGGTAAAACAACATGGCACTGAATCTTAAGGAAGTCTTTGCCCCGGCTGCGATTGCCGCCTATTGGACGAATGACCCTACTAATGCGATGCCCTTTGCATCTGACGCACTGTTCCCCGCTCAGAAAAAGGCTGGTCTTGACCTGAAGTGGATTCGCGGCCACAAGGGTGTTGGCGTGTCTCTGATGCCCAGCGCATTTGACGCAAAGGCTACGTTCCGCACCCGTGAGGGCTTCAAGTTCGATGAGACCGAGATGCCGTTCTTCCGTGAGGGCTACCATCTGGGTGAGAAAGACCGTCAGGAAATCTTGCGTGTTCTCGACAGCAACGACCCCTATGCCCGTGACGTTGTGAAGCGCATTTATGATGATGTAAGCGATCTCGTCACCGGCGCACGCATCGTGCCTGAACGTATGATTTGGCAGTTGCTGGCTCCTGCAAATGGCACTCCCGGCATCACCATCAAGGCAAACGGTGTGAACTACACTTACAATTACGACCCTGATGGAACGTGGAAAAAAAGCAATTACAAGGCACTGACAACTTCCGCAAAGTGGGACACTCCCGCTTCTGCTACGCCTATTTCTGACCTGATTGCTGCGGCCGATGCTGTCAATGATGCAACTGGTGAAGAAGTCACTCGCGTCTTTATGAACAAGGCTACGCTCGCGAAGATGATTGCTGCTGATGAAGTAAAGAACCGATTCCTTACCATCAACAATCGAACCACTTCCGTTCTCACCGCGAATGAAGCAAAGGAAGTTGTTCGTCAGGCAACTGGCCTTGAGATTTTCACCTACAACAAGAAGTATCGTCCTGAAGGCGGTGGTGACACCGCAAAATATCTTCCTGACGGTTATGTTGTTCTGGCTCCTGATGGCAAACTCGGTACGACTTGGTATGGCACTACCCCTGAGGAAGCCGATCTGATGTCCGGCCAGTCCGGCGCATCCGTGTCCATTGTGAACACCGGCGTTGCCATTACCACCGAGTTGACCGTGCATCCTGTCAACACTAACATCTATGCTTCTGAAATCGTCCTGCCGTCCTTTGAGCGCATGGACGCTGTGTACTGCATCAAGGCTTACTAAGGCGAAAGGAGGAAAGCAGCATGGGAGACCAGTATTCTGAAGCGGCAGTCAAGCTGGGACGGTACATTGCTCCTGCACTTGACCGTGAAGTCACGGACGAGGACTACCCACTCTTCGACCTGCTGCTTGATTTCGCTAAAGACAAGATATTTGCGCAGGGCTACCCTTTCGGCAACAGACCGAACGAGCTACCCTTGCAGTATCAGTCGTTGCAGATACGCATTGCAGCGGAACTGTACAACCACATCGGCGCAAACGGACAAACGAGCTATACCAACAACGGTATCACTCGTGTGTGGGAATCGTCCGATGTTGCGCAGTCCCTGCTGAACGAAGTGGTTCCGAGAGTAGGTGTTATTGGCTGATGTTCAATGGAAGCCCGCTGGACAAGCGCCCACTGTGGTACTCAAACCCGGTCGGCGAGAAAAAGCCTGTTGTGGACGAATGGGGAAACGAGACTGGCGAATCCGCATACGAATCGTGGAGCGAACCCGAAAAGCTGATGTTGAACGTCAGCCCGCCTACTGGTTCTGCTGAAGCAAGCCCTTTTGGGGCGTTCACAGATTACAGCTATGTTGTCAGTTCATCCAGCAAAAAGCGCAACACACCGCTTTATGAAGGTACGCACGTCTGGTTTCAGACGGACGTTTCAAAGCCCTTCAATTACACTGTGGTCAAGGTTGCAGAGCATATTACGGACACGTTATATGCGCTGAAAGAGGTGGCTGCAAGTGAAAATTAAAGTGAGGTTGAGCGATGCCGGACTTCGTGATGCGGAACGTCAGATACAGGAGTACAAGACCACCCTGAACAAAAAAGCTAGAGCGTTTGCTTTTCGCCTTTCGTGGCTAGGTCTTGAAGTTGCAAAGATACGTTTTGCCAATGCGAAATATTCCGGCTCCAATGACGTGAAATGCCACATCAACCAAAAAGACAAGAGTTGTACCATCGTTGCAAAGGGCAAGGCAGTTGCCTTTATCGAGTTTGGCACTGGCGCACATCACAACGGATATGGCGGCGAGCTACCGCCCGGCGTTGGTGCGCATGGCTCCTACGGCAAAGGGCAAGGCGCAAACCGCAGATGGTACTACTACGGCGAATCCGGCAATGCTGGCACACCTGTCAAGCAGGTGGATGGTAAAGGCCAGTTGAATTACACCGATGGTAACGAACCGGCTATGGCTATGTGGGGAGCTGTTGAAGAAATGGCTTCTCAAGTCGAAGCAACGTGGAGGGAGGTTTGGAATAGTTGATTGATTATTTCAATTCTATCTTCACGGCTATTGCGACCGAACTTCGGAAACAGGTTCCCGGCATCTTTGTCACTGGTGAAATCAATGACAGCAACGTCAAGAAGTTTCCATGTGTGCAGATAGAGGAAAACAGCAATCTCCCGGTTCATCGGGATTCTGCCAGCCGAAGCAAGTACGCTGCCGTTTCTCTGCGTGTGCGGGTCTACTCTAACAAGAACACCGGGCGCATTGCAGAAGCACGCTCCATTGTGGACATTGTGGATTCTGTATTGGAACCGCTCAATTTCTATCGAAAATCGTTTGCCCCGTTGAATGGGCTGTACAACAATTCCGTCTATCGGATTGATTGCAGCTATGGGGCAACAATCGGAGAGGACGGAATGATTTACCGAAACTAAGGAGGTAAACATTCTATGAGTACTGCTATCTCCGGCCTGAATACCACCCTGTATTGTGGCGACAGCGCAACCGCTCTGACGAAGCTGTGCGACATCAAGGATGTGCCCGACCTGATCTCCGAGCCTAACCTTCTGGATGCCACCACCTTGTCTGACCCCATGCAGGTCAACATCTTTGGCATTATCCAGAGTGACACCAAGTCCTTTACTGCCAACTACAACAAGACTGACTACAAGAAGGTCAAGGAAGCTGGCTACGATGAGACTTCCGAGAGCAACACCGTGAAGTACTACGCCCTGAAGATGCAGGACGGCTCCGGCTTCACTTGGCAGGGTATGCACCAGGTCGGTCTGTCCGGCTTTGGCGTTGACGAAGTTGTGGAAATGACCATCAACTGCATCTTCACCAAGAAGCCTGAGTTCAGCGAGACCCTGACTGTCAACGGCGGCTAAACCGCAAAAATCGAATCAATCAAACCGGGCAGAACTGAACAACGGATTTGGTTCTGCCCCTATTTATAAAGGAGAGCATTTATTATGGCTGCTAAGGTTATCAACTTTCATTCCCCCGATGGCAAGAATACTTATGAGCTGACTTTCACCCGTGACAGCGTGGAAGCTACCGAACGTGCAGGCTTTCAGATTGGCCAGTATACCCAGATGACCAATCTGCTGTCCAATTCCCGCGCCCTGTTCTACGGCGCGTTTATCGCCCGGAATCGTGGCATCAAGCGTAAAGTCGTGGACGAAATGTTTGCCCACATCGACGAGAAAGAAGAGCTGATGGCTGCGCTGCTTGAGATGTTCATGGACGCTTCTAAGTCTCTGCTGGCAACTGACACTGAGGACAAGACCGCAAAAAACGCAACGTGGGAGATTGTGTAACCGCACAATCTCAAGAATCAGACGGAGAGGGAGAACCGTTTTCCTTCTCCAAGCTGTTCCACGATGTAGAAGCCTATTACATCTCCATCGGTATGACATACGACCAGTTCTGGCACGGCGATGTCTGGCTGGCTAAGGTATACCGTGACGCAGAGGAGCTGCGAGAACGCAGAGCCAATGCAGAAGCATGGAGAAACGGTTTTTACATGACGTCTGCGCTTTCCTCTACGGTTGGCAATATGTTCCGAAAGAAAGGGTCTAGACCTATCAAGTATATGGATAGACCGATTCCCCTTACTCAAAAGGAGAAAGAAGAGTATGAATACCAACGTGCTGCGGAAGCGCAGGAGCGAATCAAACGTATGATGTTCTCCATGATGGAGCAAAAGGATGGTGGTAGTGATGGCTGATGTTGATATTACAAGCTTATCCGTAGAAATCTCTGCGGAATCGCAGGGCGCAGAGCTTAATATCGACAAGCTCGCTACCGCCATTTCTAATTTGCGAACAAAGGGCAACGTGTCGAAGGTGATTGATGGGTTGGACAAGCTCACCAATTCCCTCACTGCGTTAAAGTCCGCGCAGGGAGATTTTAGCGGTCTTGAAAGCGTTACTCGGTTCATTGATGGCATCAGCAAGGTCAATGCAAGTGAAAGCGCAAAGGGCATCAGCATACTGGCAAAGAGCATCGCTAAACTTCCGGAATCCCTTACCGGCATGGGTGCTCTTTCTGATAGCGTTGATACCCTGCTCGATGTTACGGATGCTTTTGACCTTATGGCTACCGTTCAAGACCCAAAAGGCTTGAAAAGTGCCATCAACGCCATCAAAAAAATCCCGGAAGCGGTCAGCGGCGTGCAGGGCATCAGTTCTGACATTAGCGATGTGAAGTCTGTCTTGAACGGATTCAATAATCTTCCTTCCGTCACTGCGCCGGAAGGATTGAGCAGTTTTGTAAGCCTTTTACGCCGAATCCCGAAAGCAGTGTCTGAAGCAAACAAAGCTGATTACACACAGCTTGCTGAAAGTTCCCGACAGTTGATGAATGGTCTTGCTCCGTTGTCTGTTCTGGATTTTAGCAATCTGAAAAATCTCGGAAGCGTCTTGAATCAGCTTAACAAGATTCCTGACCTTGCGCAAAAGCTGGATAGCAAGACGGTGGGTGACTTTTCTACTGCTTGCCAAAAACTGTCTGCCGCCCTTACTCCCCTTGCATCTCAGCTCGACAAAGTAGGCAACGCCTTTGCAAAGCTGCCCCCGCAGTTGAGCAAAGTGGTCACACAGGCAAACCGTGTGACGGCTGCCAACGAACGGCAGAAAAAAAGCTATCTCAGCCTGTCTAACCAGATGAGCGGTTTTATGCGAAACATGGCAAAGCTGGTTTCGTTGAAAGCCATTGCTGAATATCTTGGCAATGCCGTTGCAAAGTTCAATGACTTTTATGAAGCAACGGACCTGTTTCATAATGCTATGGGCAATCTGAGCGGTGAAGCAGATACGCTCATTAGCAAGATGCAAGGTTTGCTTGGTGTCGACCCGACCAAAGCGATGACTTACATGGCTACTATTCAGAGCCTTGGCACTTCGTTTGGTCTGACTAGCGACAAGGCATACGTTCTGTCTAAGAACCTGACTCAGCTTGCCTACGATGAGGGTTCCTATTGGAACAAAAACGTTGCTGAAACCTTTACTGCAATGTCATCCGCAATCTCTGGCGAGATTGAGCCTATTCGCCGTCTTGGCGTTGATTTGTCTCAGGCGCGGTTACAGCAGGAACTTCTTGCCTTGGGCTTTAACAAGCAAGTCTCTAGCTTGTCCCAGGCAGATAAAGCAGTTCTGCGTTACATTGCCATTATGAAGCAGACCGCCAACGTGCAGGGCAACCTTGCACAGACCATCCAAAGCCCTGCAAACCAGATTAAGATTCTGAAAGCCCAGCTGGATATGCTGGCAAAGTCCGTTGGTTCTCTGCTCTACCCTGCCCTGAAATCCATTCTTCCTCCGCTGATTGCCGCCGTGCAGCTCATTCGAGAGTTCGTTGAGTGGGTGGCAAAGCTGATTGGTGTAAAGGTTGTGTTCACCGATTTCACCAAGAGCGCTGATAGCGTTGGCGGCATCGGTGACGCAATGGACGAAACAACCGATTCGACAAAGAAAGCCGCCAAAGCTCTCAAGGACTATACGATGGGCTTTGATGAACTGAACATCATCGACCCAACGCAGGGAAGCTCTGGCTCTGGCAGCGGTGCATCTGCTGGTAACATTTTGGGCGATGTAGACCTGTCCGGCTACGATATGTTCAAGAACTATGTTGGTACATCTATTGATGAGATGAAGCAGAAAATCAAAAGTATGCTTCCTCTTATAGCGACTGTAGCAACCGCCCTTGCTGCGTGGAAACTCACAAATCTTATTACGGATATTGTGGACGCTATCTCCAAAATAAACGCACTGAAATCCATTGTTTTGGGTCTTGGCGTTTTTACGGTGGGCGTTGTTCTTGAGATTACAGGCATTAAAGACGCGATCGAAAATGGCGTAAATGGAAAGAATTTCGCTGAAATTGTTCTTGGCGCTTTGATTGGGACTACAGGCGCAGCCATTCTTGGCAAAGGTATTGCACAGTTTATTGTAACCGGTTTTGGCAGTTCTGCTGTCGGACAAGCGATTAAAGCTGCTGGTGGCTCTACCGCTGGCGCAATTATCGGCGCAGCCGTTGGTGGAATTGTAACTGGCATTCCCATGTTCGTGACTGGCGTTTATGACGCTGTCAAGAATGGCTTAAACACGCTAAACGGAATTTTGATTCCGCTTGGCTCGACAATGACTGGCGCAGGCATTGGTGCAATCATCGGCTCTCTTGGCGGCCCAATCGGTACGGGTATCGGCGCTTTGATCGGCCTGATTGTTGGTGCAATGACCGACGTTGGAATTGCCATCTATCAAAATTGGGATAAAATCACTTCTCAACTTGATAAAGTGAGTGCCGAATTTAAGCAATGGTTCGTTGGCGTCGGCGAATGGTGGAATGAAAAGTGGGAAAATTTCAAGACCAATTTTCAGACCGCATGGGAAAGCTTGCCCGGGTTTGTCCAGCATCCGATTCAGGCGCTTGACCAAGCGAGTGCGGGCTTGAAGCAGTGGTTTGTAGGTGTTGGCGAGTGGTGGAACCAGAAGTGGTCTGGATTCAAAGAAAACTGGGACAAGGCCTGGAACAGTTTGGTTGATACAATCAAAAATCTCCCTGCTAAATTTTTGGATTATGGCAAAAACATCGTTCAGGGCTTGATTAACGGTATTAACAAGGGCATTGAAAATGCAAAGAAAACTGCCGGTGGTCTTGCAAAAGCTATTATTGATAAGTTTACGAACGACACTGAAATCCACTCTCCTTCCAAGCTCTTTGAGCTATTTGGCATTTACATCGACCAAGGCCTTGCAAATGGTATCACTGGCTCTCTCGGTTACGTCAACGATGCTATGAATAAACTTGTAGACGCCACCAAGCTCAAGGGCGAAGAGATGGCGAACTATGGCATTGACTGCGGCACAAGCTACGTCAACGGCATCATTTCCGGGCTAGACTCTAAGTGGGCCGAACTCGATAACAACCTCAAGACCGACTTCTTCGGTACGGTGCAAACTTTCATTCAGGCTGCACAGAGCGGAGATTGGAAAACGGTCGGCACTACCATTGCCGCTAGCATTTGGGGCGCTATGGGCGATGAGCAGCGTAAACGCGTCAAGTCCGTTGCAAGCGATTTGCTTGGCAGACTGAGCAAAGAATTGAAAAGCCAAGCTTCTTCCCTGCTGAATACAGCCGCTACCATTGGCAAAAACCTGGTGAGCGCACTGACTCAGAATTTCGGAAAGGTTTCCTCTGAAACTCAGACGATGCTTTCTGGTATTACGCAGGCTTTCGGAAACGTGAAGTCTCCTCTCGCAACGGCTGCTAAAGCAATCAGCGCTGCGCTGTCTGGCGGCTTGCTCAGTTCTTTCCCGACAATTTTCGCTGGGTTTGCCGGGCTGGTAAGCACCATCGGAACCGCAGTGGCGGGAATGCTTTCTGCTGTGGGCGCCGCCCTCAGCGCTACGGTTTTTGGCATTCCCGCTGGAATCGTAGCCCTTGCTGCTGCCGCCGCCCTTGGTGTTGCAATCGCTGGAATCGTATCGAAACTTGGTGGTAGCCATTCTACCAGTAGTTACAGCGATACATCTCAGTATGTTGGAAGCTCTAGCTACAATTCCTCGACATCCAGCTCTTCCTATAGTGGCACTTATTCTGCCGCAAGTGGAAACTCCGAAGAGATGAGAGATGCTGTGTACAACGGCTGCTACAATGCATTTCTCGACATCTGGCAGCGGTATGGAGAGGAAATCTCTGATGGAAGAGATGTAAGAGTGTACCTTGATAGCAAGCAGCTCACCGCTTCTGTTGAAAAGACCCAGAAAGAACGTGGCGTGTCTATTATGGGTACCGAAGTTTATTCCTATTAAGAAAGGATGGTTCAGATGGCCAATATTCCTGCCCTGGTTACGGTGAATGGCGTAGAGCTGCCGGAACCATCCTCTTATGAGGGAACGACTAGTACTATCGTAGACTCTGGCCGAAATGTTCAGGGAAAGGTTGTTGGTTCTGTCGTGCGGCATGATGTGGCAAAGGTCTCCATGTCTTGGAACTACCTCACCGCACGGCAGTGGGCCGACATCTTGAGCCTTTTTACCACGAATTTTTACTGCACTGTTAAATTCTATAACCAAGCCACAGCTGGTTATACCACCCGTCAGATGTATGTCTCCGACCGCACCGGCGGAATGTGGCGTAGAGGGCCGAAAACCGGTGGCGTTATGGGATGGACAGGGTGCAAACTTTCTCTTGTGGAGGTATGACACATGGTTGAAGTCTCCGATAAGTGGAAAGAAAAATTTAACGAAACCCTTGTCCCGGAATCTTTTGTAGAGATTACCTGTGGAATTACTGAACCGGGTATCAACAAAAAGGCTACCATCGTCACGTCATCGGCAGCCCCGTTCTCCACCTTTCACAGTATTGCGCTTTCCAATAACGCTTCCATTTCGAGGTATTCCACAGGAGAGCTTAATCTCACTGTTCTTGACGGAAGTTGCGCCATTGTTCCTTCTTCCCCTCCGTATGGAACTACTGGTTTTTTGAGCGCCAAGATTTTTGACGATTCAAACCATCCTGTTATCCGGCTTGAGCTTCCGAGTGAGAGCAAGTCCTCGATTCCCGGAGTTTCAATTTGCTGGTCTACGGTATTTGAAGAATACGCTACAGATTTTTCGGTCAGCGCATATCTTGGGACTAACAGGTTAAAAACTGTGACCGTAAACGGAAACAAATCCGTCCGTTCTGATGTTGATGTAGAGCTTTCCGGGTTTGATGCCGTAGAGATTGAGGTGCTGAAGTGGCGTCTCCCTAACCGCCGAGTAAGGGTCGAACAAGTGAAAATCGGCAGGTATCTGGTGTTTGACAAGACCAAAATTTTGTCTTACATCCATTCTTCTGCAAGAGACCCTATCTCCGGGCAGCTTTCTCAGGAGTCGATTTCCTTTAGTTTGGATAACAGCGACCGCACATGGGACTCCGTAAACCCTCAAGGGATTTACAAGTACATCTATGAGCGCCAGCCTGTCACTGTTCGTTATGGAATGGATGTTGACGGGAAGACCGAATGGGTGAGCGGAGGAATGTTCTTCTTGTCAGAGTGGAGCGTCCCCGCCAACAGCATTGAGGCGTCCTTTCAGGCGCGAGACGCTTTCCTGTATCTATCCAGCACGAAGTACACCGGAAGAAAATACGGTACACTTTACCAGATGTGCTACGATGCGTTAGAACAGCTTGAGGCAGACGGAATCACAGCAGAAATCTCTGATGAACTGAAAGACTACTCTACGGACATCACGAGCGATGGGTCTACTTATCACAACTCCGATATTTTGCAGCTTGCCGCCAATGCGGCCGGAATGGCTCTGTACCAGACTCGTGACGGCGTAATAAAGATTAACCGTGTGTACGGTTCTGTCGCCTCTGACTCGGTATTGGATATTCCGGTGCTGAACAATTATTCTTGGCCGGAAATCACCTTTGCTCAAAATATGCTCAACGTGGTGACCACCGTAGGTGGCGCCACCTACGCTTATCCCGAAAGCCCTTCGGGCAAGGGCGTGAGCCAGACTCTGAGCAATGTTATGCTCACAAAGGACATTCTTGCAAAATCCAGAAATGCCCTTACGGAGTCTTATGGAGTCCTTTCCAATCGTCGCAAAGCTTCTCTTACTTATCGGGCAAGCCCTATCGTTGACGCTCTTGATATGGTAAAGATTCACCATCAGTTTAATTACGATGCCGTCTTGCTTGTGACAAATGCAAAATACACCTTCAATGGGTGCTTCAAAGGTACTGTAGAAGGGTACATGATGGCAGATGCTCAGGCTTTATCTCTTGACCATGTCAGCGAACAGCTTGACTGGGGTGATTCCGTTGTTCTTTCCGCTACCCTGTCCCCCGCTACCATTGATTCTCCCAAAATCAACTGGGCAGCTTCTCCCGAAGGAATTGTCTCCCTTCACGTTCTGACAAATGCAGAGGGAAAATCCACTTGTCAAGTCAAGTGGAACTCCCCAGGCAAGGCTGTTGTCACTGCCTTTGTGGGCAACGTCTCCGCGAAATGTTCTTTTATTACAACATCGTACAACCTGTTTGATGTTGCAGAGGGCGACACTGTTCTTATGGACGAGGGCGGCAACGTGGCTGAGTTCATCGTTGCGAAGCACGACTACGAAAGCGAGCTGAATGGAGCTGGACGAACTCTTCTGGTTCGAAAGCACTACGCGGCTATTATGGCTTGGGATTCTACATGGTCTACTTATGCCAGTAGTAGCGTAAGCAACTGGCTCAACAACGACTACTTCAACTCGTTCAGTTATGCTCAAAAGCAAGCTATCAACAAGACAACCATCTACTACACCCCGGGCTTCTCCGATTCTTACTGTAACTCTGGTAGCAGCAAGGTATCCACGATGGCCGAAAGTGTTTTCCTGCTTTCCAACCATGAGTTTGGGTACGACGCGAAAGGTTCCGATGCCCCGAATTGGACGACTAGCAGTCCTAGCTATAGCCACAACGAAGGTACTCCCTTGCAGAATGCGTCCGAAATTCTGAAAACGATGCTCGCCTCCGACATAGAGGGGGCTAACAGAGGGCGTTCCATCTGGACGAGAACTCCTTACCTATACTCACTTCAGATGCTCCGCAATATTGCTGGCACAAGCTCAAGCGCCAACAAGTATTGGCGGCCCTTGCTGGTTAGCAAACTTGTAAACGCATACGTCGTGTATGATTCTACGTTACAAGTGAATGGCAACGCAGAGACGATTTCTTATGCTACGAATGACGAGGCTCCTCGTAAATATGACAATGTCGTTCACCCTGCATTTACCGTTCCAAAGTCTCTTGCTATTGATGCTGAGGGCAAACTGATTTTTTAAGAGGTGATTGTATGGCAAAATGGATTACAGACCGAACGCAGGCAGATGTAGACCGGGTCAAAGAGCTGACTGCAAAGGCGAGAAGCGGCACATGGACAACGGCTGAACAGCAGGAGTGGGCCGCCGGTATGAAAGGAGCGCTCAGTTACACTGACTATGCACGAATCGAACAGGGCATGAAAGAGCTTGCTGACATTGTCGGAGCGAAACTTCCTATCGACCCGATTTCGGTCGTGACGGCGCTCAATACTTCCGGCGACATCCCCGCGTGGGACACTTATCCCTCCAAGTCCGAGTTCTTTATGCCGCTGACTGCTAAGAAAGCGGGCCTGCCGCTCCGCTCGCTGGGATTCCGCGTCAAGGGCTATATGCCGGGAAAAATGCGCACCGTCCTGCGCAAGTACGGCACCGAGACCGCCCTAGTAGACAAGTCCATCGACCTTGTCAAAGGCTATAACGATGTAGTGCTGGACATGGGAAACATCGTGCTGGAAAAGGGCGTCGAATATCAGCTCTATTTTGCCGCAGCCAACAACTTCTATCCGCCCTCTGTCGAGCCATCTTGGGTCGTAGCAAACGACTACATCGACATTGCACACGGCAGCGCCTACTATGGCGATGACGCCAAAATGATTTTTTCTGGAACAATCACTTTCACCGGAACGTCTACCCCCGAATGGGGTCCGAACAGCTATCTTACCGCAGAGGACGCCAATCGTTGGATAGCCAGCGTGAAAGCCATCCGTTCAAAATGCAGCGGAACAAGCTCTACTCCGGATGTGCCAAAATCTCTTTCTATGAAATTTGGCGTGATAAATCAGGTCGAAAAGATACTTTCTGACATCGAAAGTATAGCCAAAGATTACACGCTTTACTGCTCCGAGCCAATTTGTGGAGGTGAACCATACTATGCGGTTTATTGACCGAAAAGCAAAATACCCGGGCCGTTGGACTATGAAAAAGTCGGACGGTTCTTCGGAAATTATTACGTTGATTCGGAACGATGAGCCCATTGTGGAAGGCACCCCCATGAACGCCAACACACTGAACACTCTTTCGGATGTTGCTGGCGCAGATGTGGCCAGAGCCGCCGCAGAACGAAGTGCCGCTTTGGCTTCTTCTTCGGAAAAGAACGCAAAAGCCAGCGAGGCTGCGGCCGGAAAAAGCGCATCTGCTGCATCTTCCAGCGCAAGCTCTGCATCGAACGATGCAAAGGCAGCAGGTGCGAGCGCAAGCAAGGCTTTGGCTAGCGAAAAAGCGGCTTCGTCCAGCGAAAAGGTTGCAAAAGCCAGCGAGGAAGCAGCGGAAAGAGTTCTGGCCTCCATTCCCGATGAATATACGGAAATGCAGACAAAGCTCCAGGATTCCTTCGTGGTTATCCGTTCCCTACAATTTGAGCTGGATGCCCTGCGTAAGCAGCATGAAGCGGATACGTTTTTACTGTCGGCGCTGGTCAACAGCTGCCTGAAGGAACGCACCGTGAGCCTGAGCACCGAAAGTGGGGTCGTCCTGACCACGGAATCGGGGGCGGCGCTTGAGTGCGTAGCTTTGGTATCTGGTTGTGCCAGCGCATGACCTGTAATAAAAGAAAGGAAGCGAACCTATGGCAAAAATCACGGAACTGCCGAGCCTTTCGGCAAAAAATGTGAACCCGGCCAGCAATCTCCTCCCTGTGGTGGCAGGAAACCAGACAGACCGGGCGACTTTGAACGACCTGCTAGAGGGCTACTTTAATCGAGGGGCTCTGACGAGCGGAAGCGCCGCAGCGCTAAAAAACTGCCTTCCCCGGTTCAAATACCTCGGCACCAGCGTCACGAGCGAGCAGTGGGCCGCTATTCAAAATGGCACCTTCGATGGGCTGTTTCTTGGCGACTACTGGACTATCAACGGCGTAGACTACATCATCGCAGCCTTTGACTACTGGCTGAACATCGGCCATACGACTTGTACCAAGCACCATGTCGTAGTCATTCCCCGCAGTCAGCTGTACGCCTACCACATGAATGCCAGCAACACGACCGAGGGTGGTTATGTGGGCAGTGACCTGTACAAGAACGGCCTGACGCAGGCAAAGCAGATGGTCGCTGCTGCATTTGGCTCCGCGCACATCCTGAACCATTGGCAGTATCTGGTGAACGCCGTCACCAACGGCGCACCGACTGGCACGGACTGGTATGATTCGACCGTTGAGCTTATGAACGAAAACATGGTCTATGGCGGCAGACAGTTCAGCCCCATGCCGAACGGTGCAACTGATCCGTTGAACACCTGCCGCAACAGCACGATCGACAAATCGCAGCTGCCTTTGTTCCACCTTGCCCCGTGGCTGATTCGTGACAGACAGTGGTACTGGCTGCGAGACGTCGTCTCGGCAGCCGGTTTCGCGTGTGTCAGCAGCGTCGGCGGTGCGGACTGCTACGGTGCCAGCCACGCCGGTGGCGTTCGTCCCGTCGTCGGTATCTGCTGATAAAGGAAAAGGAGAGAAAAAGATGAAAACGTACACTATTACCTTTGCCGATGGGACAAAGCTCGAAAAGCTGACCCTGAACAACGGCGCAAACACATTCCATTCTGAAACCGAAATCACCCCGGAAATGTTTGACGGCAAGCTGTCGGAAGTCCACATTGCCGCCAGCGATGGCGATATGACCGAGTGTGCTTACCCGGACACCCTGCACGATGCAGAGCTTGTGCAAATCATGCAGCCCACGGATACCCCGGACGGAACGTGGCAGTTTATCTTACGGGAAATCCCAGAGGACGAAGCCGCTAAAGCAAAAGCGGAAAAACGGCTCACCTCTCTTGAAGCTGCAAACGACGACCTTGTACTCATGATGGCCGATTTGATTGGAGGCTAAAATTATGAAGACGCTAAACAACCTGAAGCTCCGCATCATGGTGCGGGCATTCCGCATCCGGCTTGACGCTGGTGAGACCTTTGAAGACATTGCCGCAGATTATCCGGTCCTGACAGCTGACGACCTGAAAGCAATCGAAGAAGCCCTCGGGCAGTAAGGCGGCGTGGAATGAAAGCATTTTTTGATTTTATCTCCAAGCTGCTGGAAGCCCTCTCCCGCGCCGCCAAAGACAAGGCAGAGGAGCTGGAATCCCCTGCCCCTGAAAAAGTGTCCACAGTGGACACCGTGACCGGCTGGGAGGGCGCACCACCCTACCGCTACATTGACGTGAGCCGGTATCAGGGCAAAATCACCCTCGACGGCTGGCGCAAGGTCAAAGCGGCTGGCTACAAGGGGGCGATGCTCAAGACGGTCTCCACCAACCGCAAGCTCAGCAAGCGGGCAGACGGACTGTACATCGACCCGACCTTTGAGCGTAACTACCGCAACGCCCGGGCCGCTGGGCTGGACGTGGGCGTCTACTACTACACCTACGCCACCAGCGAGGCTATAGCAGATGCAGAGCTGGCCCTTGTGCGGGAAGCGGTACGCGGCAAAGAGCTCACCATGCCCGTGTGCGTGGACGTGGAGGAAAACAAGCTCAAGCAGCTGTCCACGCTTGACCTGTCCAATCTTACCGCTTACGCGCTGGAACAGGTGGAGCGGATGGGCTTTTACGCCCAGCTGTACACCTACACGGGTTACAGCTATGAGATGGACATGCAGCGCTTGGCAGGCCGCTGGGACGTCTGGCTGGCCGACTACACCGGCAAGACGCCCAACGTGACGTTTAACTACAACGCCCACCAGCACACCAGCAAAGGCAGCGTGCCGGGCATCTCCGGCAACGTAGACCTCAACGTCACCACTATCAACTACCCCAAAATCATCCGTAAGAAGGGCCTGACCCGTCTCCGGGAGGGTGCATGACCGAAAAAGAAGCTTTGCTGTGGGTGCTTGGCATCCTTGGCAGCCTGTGTGCTGCGGCCATCACCATTGACAAGGTGCTGGAAATCATCCACAAGTACATCAAAAAGGCTCAGGAGCCGGACAACGTGCAGAACAAGCGGCTGGATGAGATGGACAAGCGCATCGGCACCTTAGAGCAGGGCCAGCTCCAGCACACACAAGCCCTTGCCCGTGACCTGCGCCGCTTTGAAGAAATCGACGAGGTGAGCCGTCTGACCCTCGACGGGGTGCGCAATCTGCTGGACGCCCAGCTCTCCGGCAACAACCGCGAGGGAATGCAGAAGAGCCGCACCGACATCGACAACTATCTGTTAAAAGGAGTGACGAATCATGGTAGCACTGGCAACTAAACTTTTTGACCTTATCCCCGCCCCGGTGGCGGCTGTGCTGATGCTGGGCGGCTTTATCTTTTACGCCCTGGGCTGCATCCGGCTGGGTTATGGCGCGGCGGTAAAGCCGCTGGTGCTGGACCTCATCGAGCGGGCCGAGCAGGAGATTCAGGGGACGAAGCGCGGCGCAGAGCGCAAGGCGTGGGTGGCAAAAACCCTGCGGACCGCCCTCAGCGCCAGCAAGTGGGGCAGATTTATCTCGTGGGCCATCACCGATGAAACTATTGGCACCGTGATTCAGTTTTTCTTTGACCGCGCCCGGGCGGCGCTTGGAAAGGAGTAAATCAATGAGTAGACTCGGCTCAAGAAAAGTAACTGGCGTCCAGCAGGACAGAATGAAGTTTGTCCTTGACAGTGCAAAGCAGCTTGAAAAATGTATCGATGATGTTTGCCATGATGGACGTGAAAAGTCTCTTGCTATGACAAAGCTAGAGGAATGCGTGATGTGGGCAAACAAATCAATTTCGTTCGAGAACGGATAAAGGAGGATATCATGGCAAGCACTACATACGGGCAGAAACGATTTTGCGAAATTAAGAGATGCGGCAAAATTGACCATCTCGGTAACGTCCCCGTGATGGTGCGTAACGCTGGGCAGCTGCCGCAGCCTTTTTGGCTCGGTGCTGCCTATGGCGGCGGCTCGCGTAGTGCTGCCCGCTGCGCTGCAAGGACTTGACCGACAGCGGATGACCGCCGCCATCAAAAGCGCACCGCTTGGGAGGGTAGACCGTAAGATAGCCTTACTGCGGTACGTTGAGCGGCTCCCGCTGCCGGACATTGCAGCACAGACACATTACAGCCGGACGGCGGTAGGCTACCGGCTCAAAAGCATTGACAAAATGCTTGATGTGTAATATTGTAATCTCAATCGGGTGCGTTTTTTCACGAAAACGCATTGAAGCGGCAGGCTTTCGGGTCTGCCGCTTTTCTTTTTGCACGATTTGTGGTATAATAATCTCAACAAATCCGCCCGGCCTCTCGAAGAAGCGCATTAGGGTGGATATCTGAACCCATCAAGCCTCTCAACGATGCGTATCATGGTGGGTCTTTAAGGCTATGTAGCTCAGTTGGTAGAGCAGGGCGCACCCCGTCTATTGCGCTGGTTCAATTCCAGCCATAGCAAGTCCGAAAATGCTTGAACGGTTTTGAATAGTGCGCATACGTCAAAATTGCGATAGCAGAAGTAGGCATTCTTAGTTGATACAGTCTCCCGCCCGCCTACTTGCAGTGCGTACCATGTGGGAGACGCAATTTTGCCGCTTCGGTGGCAGGGCGATTACTCGCTCACTTATAATCCATCAGCTTTTAGGCTGGTGGATTTTGTTTTATTCTTACTAGTTTTGTCGAAAGCATTGCCATATATTGGATGATGTGGTATCTTAGCATTGCACTCCAATGTGTGCATCCTTACAGTTAAGCGCTCATGCGGATTTTTCCGTGTGGGCGCTTTTCTTTTACCCTTGCAACTCTTCTACTGATACGTTGCAGGCCGCGGCAATTTTCTTGAGCGTGGTCATCCGGATTGGTTTCCTGGCTTCTGCGTGTTGGATGGTCGCGGTAGACAACCCGGTCTTCTCCGACAACGCACGAATAGTCAGCCCGGCGTTTTCTCGAGCGGTCTTGATTTTTACGGCAGACACGCCGAGAGTTTTATAATCGGGTGACATATATCCGATTTGGAACATGCCCTGCTGCTGCAACGGCAATGCTTTGAGCGCAAAGCTGTTATCCACGTCCTCGAGGTCTACATCCTTCAGGACGTAAGCGCAGGCGTTGTCAAGCTCCGGGGTCATCTTGTGGAGCTTATGTGCCAGCGTAATTTTCATCATCACGCCACGCACGGGAAACCTCGTAGCGTTGTCAAGGTCTGCCTGATTCACGCGGTCGGAGTTGCAGGCTTCATCCAGCAAGCGGTAGAGCTTTCCGAGATTTTTGATAGTGGTGTTTTCCATATTCGTTGCCTCCGTTTTCTTTTACTATACTGATTATACCACAAAACTGCTACAAGTGATACAGGCACAGTTGCTAGACTTTGCCTTATTTTTTTGTCTATTTTGTAGCAGTTGTATCAGTTTATATTTGTCCTTCGTTTGACGTTCGTTGTCTTTCGCTTTTTGCTGATGCGATATACTAGGAGCACAAGGAGGGATGTTTTATGAGCTATTATCCGACACCCGGAGCGCCTTACGTTTCACAACAGCCTGTCAATCCTTATGGTGGCATGGATACAGTTGGGCTTGCCACTCCCCTACCCAACACGCAGATGCAACAGGCACAACCGCAGCGTCCGCAGTCGATGAATGGGCAGCAGCCTGTTCAGCAGTCGGCACAGGATGGCGGTTGGCTGCTCGGCAGACCTGTTTCTAGCAGGGAGGAATTTTTGGCGATACCGTCTGATCTGTACGGCAGACCGACTTACTGCCCTGACCTGCGGAGCGGCGTGATCTACTGCAAGCGGCTGAACCCGGACACCTGTGAATCCTATGTACAGGAGTTTTACAGCCCAGAAGCATGGCGGCAGATGCAGGCGCAACAGGCACAGCAGACCGCTGCACCGACACAGCAGTATGTGCCTATTGAGGAGTATAACGCCCTCGTCCACAGGCTAGATGAACTGGAAAAGTGGCAGAAAAGCTTTTCTAAGCCCGCTACCGCAACGAAGAAAGGAGAATAACAATGCCCTCTCCGTTTGATATGATTACTCACAGCCCTATCATGCAGCTTGCAAATCTGGCTCGTGCTGGGCAGAACCCGATGGGGCTTATCCAGCAGTTGAGCGGGCAGAATGCCCCCATCATGCAGGGCTTGAACCTGATTCAGGGCAAAAACGAAGCACAACTCCGAACGATGGCGCAGAACCTCGCCAAAGAACGTGGCATCGACCTGAACCAGCTGGCAAGCGTCCTGAATTTGACGTTGCCCCGGTAACGCATCCCTCTAAGCGAAACGCTTCTCAGTTTTGCGGACTTGACAAAAACCGCATTTGTTTGGCTTCGCCCATCGCACACGGCGATGGGATAGCATACGCAAAACTGAAAGGAGTTTTGTTATGGACGATTTTGCAACTGGCTATCTGGCTGGGCAGGACGGCGGCAATAACAACGGCGGATTCTTCGGCAACGAAGGTCTGTGGGCGGTTATTATCCTCGCCATCATCTTCGGCTGGGGCAACGGCGGCTACGGTCGAAACGGTGGTGACAACGGCATGAACAGCTACATCCCCTATTTGGTCGGCACTGGCGCAACCGGTCAGGGCGGCGCAGATACTCGTGCGGCTCTGTCTGAGGGCTTCTACCAGCAGGACACCTCCCGCTCTCTGGCTGGCATCCAGAGCGGCATCTGCTCTCTGGGCTATGACCAGCTCGCACAGATGAACACCCTCAACGCTGCCATTGCGGGCGGCTTTGCTGGTACTAATCAGGCGATCTGTCAGCTCGGCTACCAGAACGCACAGCTTGTGAACGGTCTGGAGCGCAGCGTGTCCAACGGCGACAATGCCATCAGCCTTGCCATCATGCAGGAGGGCAACGCACGGCAGGCGGGTCAGACCGCTATCCAGACGCAGCTTGCATCTTGCTGCTGCGAGAACAAGCAGCTCATCGGCGACCTGAAGTACACCATTGCACAGCAGGACTGCGCTACCCGTCAGGCTATCGCAGACAACGCCCGTGCCATCGTGGACAACTGCAACGCCAACTTCCGCAGCATGATGGACTACTTCACGCAGGATAAGATTGCCACTCTGACCGCTGAGAACCAGAGCCTGAAGTTCGCCGCTTCTCAGGATCGCCAGAATGCGCTTCTGACCACTGTGATGTCCCAGCAGACCGATACCATCCTGAACCGGGTCAATCCTCGTCCGATTCCCGCTTATCAGGTGGCAAACCCCAACGTGGGCGTGAACTGCTGCGGCTGCTGCTAACCTACACACTCCCCGATAACACCGGGTGAACCATCGGGGCAGGGGTAAGACACCTCTGCCCCTGATTTTTTAGGAGGAAAATACTATGGCTTGCAAAACAAGCTGCAAACTCTGCCCGCACTTGGTCATCAGTCAAGCGGTCACATTCGCCAATGATACGCTGACCATCAACATCCCTGCCGGTGCATACCAGAACGGAGAGAAGTATTGCATTGTCGTTGCTCAGAGCTTGCCGGACACGACCACTATCAACGCACCTGTTGTCATTACCATCGGCGCAGGCACGACCGCATACCCTCTGACCGACTGCAACTGCGCTCAAGCGACCGCCGAGAGCATCCACACCCGCACCCGCTACGCTACCCGTGTGGCAACGTCTGCAACCGGCACCGGCACGTTTAAGTATCTTGGCTGCTTCTGCCGTTCCCACGCAGGCGCACCTGCGTCCATTTCCTAAGGAGGTATAGATTATGGGCAAGACTAATTTTCGCCGCATGATGATGCTCCGTGACCACGACAAAGACCGTGAGCCGGAACGTGACCGCCTTGAGGAAGAACGTGACCGCAGGGAACGTGAGCTGGAACGCCGTCTGCGTAAGCTGGAAGATGGCAATGACCGTTATCCTTACTACCCGCAGGAGGAGAACCGCTACATCGACCCCTACCCTATCCCCCGCTACCCTGACGTAGAATACGGGCGCAAGATGCCGCAGATTGGCTTCTCGCAGAACGGAGACTGGGATAAACAGTCTGGGCAGTATGAGCATGGCGGCGCGGACAGCCGCTCCATCAAGATGCCGCGCAAGCATCTCACCCACGATGAAGCGGAGGAATGGTGCGACAGTATGGTGAATGCTGACGGCACAAAGGGCTGTCACTGGACGCTGGAACAGACACAGGACGTTGCCAAACAGCGCAATATCACTTGTGACCCGAACGATTTCTGGGCTGTCATGAACATGATGTACTCGGATTATTGTCAAGTCGCAAAGCGCCAGTCCGTTGACACTCCGGGCTTCTACGCTGACATGGCGAAGGCGTTCCTTGATGACACGGACGCTGTGGACGGCAAGGCGTATGCCTACTGGAACTGCGTGACAGATAAATAAAGTAATCCCCTGCATAGTTTAATCGGCTGTGCAGGGGATTACTTTCTATTATAATGATTAGTTTTACTCAAGCCAATTGATGAAATATCCGTTGTACTTAAACTCTTTTGCCTCATTCGCGGCCTTAATCAGATTCTCTGCAAAAGCAATCGCCTCATCCGGCGACAATGTTCGTCCAGGAAAGCATACTTTGCTACCGATTGAAGTGTCAATTCCATCTCCACTTCTGCAAATTTCAATGCCGCTTCCGTAAGATTTCCTTCTCTGCTTCAGGTCTTCTATATTGTAATCAGAATATTTTACTTTGTCCATGTGAATTTTCCTCCTTAAATCTCAGCTTTTATCGTTGCTCTGCATAACTACAGAAATCATCAGGTTTTGTATACGCAGGGCTGGAATCATCTAGCGTGAAGTGAGCACAACTACACAGTTCTCCTTGTTTGTCCCATGTGTTCCAAAGTTCACAATCCTTGCAATAGATTATTTTCATAGAATTAGAATCATGGCTATCTTTTTCTGAAGAATCTGCCAATTCAATATCTTCTGGAAATCACCATTCGCTTTCCTCGGAACAGTCGACTTTTACGTAGAACATTCCAACAAAATCTTTGCCAACAAATTTTTTCACGATACCGTATCGTTGAGATACTTTATCGTAAACTCTATCTCCAACTTTTATTCTCATAGGCATTCTCCTTAAATCTCAGCTTTTATCAAATGTCTTCCCACCATTCTGAAATATCTCTCGAATCAATTTCCAGCTTTGTTGTGGTCTCACGAAAACAACCGCATGAATTATCCCAAAATACAATAACAACATCCGTTTCTTTCTTAATCTCATACCCATAACGTTTATGAAAATATAAACTCAAAAGATACGATCTCCCGTTTTTGAAGTATTCTGGAATTGGTTCGTCAATAATACTGACCCACATATTTTCTCCTAAATCTTAACTTTTATCGTCAATCCTCCAAGAAATCCTCCAATTCAATCTTTCCGTCTGCCGCCGCAGCCGCTAGAGCGTACACGAACTGTCCAATCGTCATTCCGTGCCGTCTGGCTTCACGGTTGATGTACTTGCGTTCTTCCTCGCTCATAAGGATGGTAATGCGCTTAGA